>Ga0308157_10001556_pt1 | contig 45592 bp, 40 predicted proteins | sample PhyBR1_FD_201035 | JGI IMG/M metagenome (GOLD analysis project Ga0308157, IMG submission 201035) | Phyllosphere microbial communities from UC Gill Tract Community Farm, Albany, California, United States - DLSLB.R1 | ecosystem: Host-associated > Plants > Phyllosphere > Unclassified | place: USA... | reverse complement strand
ATGCGATGATGAAAAAAATCAACAAGCTTAATCGCTTTGTAAAAAAGAACAACGATTTCATTAGAAGGTTTACTGCTGGTGTTAAAGTGGTTGAGGTTGATGCATTAGGAAGATTGCTTGTTCCAAAGGATTTGGTAACGTTTGCAAGTATTTCTAAAGATGTGGTTTTTTCATCTGCGGTTAATATTGTTGAGATTTGGGACAAAGATTTATACGAGAAATCAATTAGCGGCGAAGATATGGATTTTGCAGATCTAGCCGAAGAAGTAATGGGAAATATTAATGACGACGAAGATGGAATATCATAATCCGGTTTTGCTTCATCCAACAGTAGATGGTTTAAATATTAAACCTGAGGGTGTGTATGTAGATGTTACGTTTGGAGGCGGTGGTCATTCAAAAGAGATTTTAAAAAGATTAGGTCCAAACGGAAGGCTGTTTGCATTTGATCAAGACGAAGACGCGCTTGCCAATGCATTGCCAGACGAAAGGTTCACTTTGATAAATGAGAATTTTAGATTTATAAAAAGATTTTTACGTTTTCACGGAGTAAAAGCGGTTGACGGAATCTTGGCAGATTTGGGAGTTTCATCACATCAGTTTGATGTTCCTGAGAGAGGTTTCTCGACAAGATTTGATGCCGAGTTAGATATGCGGATGAGTCAAAGAAATGATTTAAATGCTTATCGAGTGGTTAACGAATATGAAGAACAGGATTTACGTCGTGTTTTTTTTGATTATGGGGAGTTGAAAAATGCACCTGTTTTGGCAAGAACAATTGTTGAGGCAAGAAAAGATTATCCAATCAAAACGACTGAAGAATTAAAAGAAGTTCTGAAAAAGTTTTTGCCAGAGAAAGTTCGAAACAAAGTATTGGCACAGATTTATCAGGCAATTAGAATCGAGGTGAATCAGGAAATGGATGTTCTGAAAGAATTTATAGAACAGTCATTGGAGATTTTAAAACCTGGAGGAAGATTTTCTGTAATCTCTTACCATTCTTTAGAAGATCGTCTGGTAAAAAGATTTATCAAAAACGGAATGTTTGAAGGAGAGCCAGAAAGAGATTTCTATGGAAACTTTTCAGTTCCATTTAAAACTATCGGGAAATTGATTGTTCCAGATAACGAAGAAATCAAGATTAATAATAGAGCAAGAAGTGCCAAATTAAGAGTTGCAGAAAAGCTATAATATATATTAAGGTAGGAAATAATGAAAAGTGGCGTATTTAGCATATTAAAAGCAAGATTCCTGATTCATGAAGATGCAGTGAAAAACTGGCGATTTATTGTCTTTATAATTCTGCTGGCCATTTTGATGATTGCCAATACACAGCGATACGAGCAGAAGGTTTTTGAAATTGCGAAATTGAATAATGAAGTAAAAGAACTAAGATCTGAATTTGTTGATCGACGTTCAGAATTGATGAAGTTAAAAATGGAGTCAACCATTTCGGATAAAATGTTAGAAAAACAAATTTTTCCGTCGACAGTTCCTCCAGTAAAAATAGAAGTTACAAAAGAAGAAGAAAAAAGTTTCTTTAAAAGAATATGGCAGTAGAAGATAAACATATATCCTACAGAATTTACCTCGTAGCAGTTTTCATCTTTTTGATGGCAATTGCTATTGTTGTTAAATTAACCAATATTCAATGGGTTGAAGGAGACTATTACAGAAAACTGGCAAAACAGCGTACCGTAAGAAACTTTGTAATTCCTGCCAATAAAGGAAATATTTATTCTGCTGACGGAAGTTTGTTGGCAACCTCAATTCCGAATTATGAAATTCGTTTTGATGCCAAAACGCCGAAAAAAGAAACGTTTGAGAAGTACGTAAAACCATTATCAGATTCTCTGGCAACAGTTTTAGATAAACCTAGCAGTTATTTCCAGAAAGAATTGCGAAAAGCACGCGAAAATAAAAACCGCTATTATTTGATTGCCCGCAATTTGAGTTATACTGAATATGTGAAAATTAAAGGTTTTCCATTATTCAATCTAGGAGCTTTCAAAGGTGGGATTATTGTTGAGCAAGAAACGGTTAGAAAACATCCAATCGGTAAAATTGCAGAAAGAACAATTGGTTACGATCGTATAGATCCAGCGACAGGAGTAGAGGTAGGAAAAGGAATTGAATGGGCTTTTAAAAGTTATTTGAACGGAAAAGACGGTAAAATTTTAAAGCAGAAAATTGCAAAAGGACAGTGGAAACCAATTCGTGATGTTAACGAAGTAGATCCAATTGATGGTTACGATGTTATTTCAACAATTGATGTTTTCATTCAAGATATTGCACACCACGCTTTGCTAAAACAATTGGAAGATTACGAGGCAGATCACGGTTGTGTCGTGGTAATGGAGACGGAAACGGGACATGTAAAAGCAATTTCTAATTTAGGAAGAGCAGAAGACGGATCGTATTACGAAACAACGAACTATGCAATTGCTGAATCTCACGAGCCTGGGTCGACTTTTAAATTAGTTGATTTGATGGCTATTTTAGAAGACAAAGTAGCTGATACGAGTACAGTTTATGATAGTCATAATGGGGTCGTTAAATATTATGGAAGATCTGTTCGTGACTCTCACAATGGTGGTTATGGAAAAGTTTCATTAGCGCGTGGATTTGAGCTTTCATCAAATACGGTAATGGTTCAGGCGGTTTATGAAGGATATAAGAGCAATCCATCAAAATTTGTTAATCATATTAATAGTTACGGATTAAATAAAACATTAGGGTTGCATTTTAAAGGAGAAGGAAGACCATATATTCCGCAACCAGGAGATAAGCATTGGTCAGGAGTATCACTTCCGTGGATGGCATTTGGATATGGAGTTTCAGTTACACCAATGCAAACTTTGGCACTATACAATTCAGTTGCAAATAATGGCGTGATGGTAAAACCGCAGTTTGTATCTGAAATTAAAGAATGGAACAAAACCATCAAGAAGTTTGATGTTGAAGTTATAAATCCAAAAGTTTGTTCGTCAGAAACATTAAAGAAAGTAAAAGCGGTTTTGCTTAATGTGGTTAAGAAAGGAACAGGTTCTAAATTGTATTCGAAAGATTTTTCGATGGCAGGAAAAACAGGAACAGCTCAGATGAATTATGGAGGAAAAGAAGGGAAGTCAGCCTTGTATTACGCTTCTTCTTTTGTGGGATATTTTCCAGCTGATCATCCTAAATATTCTTGTATCGTAGTGGTTCATAAACCAAATACATCTAGAAATAACTATTATGGAGCAGATGTTGCTGGGCCAGTTTTCAAAAGAATTGCGCAAAAGATTTTTACAGATGCACCTTCGACAAATAAGATTAAAAAATTAGACACTAGAATTCCAAAGCAGGATGCTAGTTATGATAAATACACGGCTGAAGCTAATAAAAAGCTTAATCAGATTCCTAATTTAAAAGGAATGCCAGGAATGGACGCGATTGCTTTACTAGAGAATTTAGGTTTGAAAGTAAAAGTAAATGGAATGGGGAAAGTAAAAAATCAATCGATTCAAGCTGGAACTAGTATTAGCAAAAACACAACAATTGTATTAGAACTATCGTGAAAGTATTAAAAGACATATTATATAAAGTAGCCATTGAATCTGTAAAAGGTTCAACAGATATTGCTATTTCTAAAATTGAATTTGATTCACGTAAGGTTGAAACAAATGATGTTTTTGTTGCAATCAGAGGTTCGCTTTCAGACGGACATGATTACATAGAGAAAGCAATTCAGCTAGGAGCAAAAGCAATTATTTGTGATACGCTTCCAGTAAATGCCGTTAATGATGTAACCTATATTCAGGTAAAAGACACCAATACAGCTTTGGCTTTTATGGCAGCTAATTATTTTGAAGATCCGTCTGCAAAACTAAAATTAGTTGGTGTAACAGGAACAAATGGAAAAACGACGATTGCGTCCTTATTATTTCAGTTATTTCAAAAAGCAGGTTTTAAGGTTGGATTATTGTCAACGGTGAAAATTGTAGTAGATAAAACAGAATATCCTGCAACACATACAACGCCAGATTCTTTGACTATTAATCATTATTTAAATGAAATGGTTGAAGCTGGAGTTACATATTGCTTTATGGAGGTAAGTTCACATGGAATTCACCAAAAACGTACGGAAGCTCTACATTTTGTAGGCGGAATTTTTACGAACCTTTCTCACGATCATTTAGATTATCATCCAACATTTGCTGAATATAGAGATGTTAAAAAGTCATTTTTTGATTCACTTCCAAAATCAGCTTTTGTTTTATCAAACATTGATGATAAAAATGGTTCTGTAATGCTTCAGAACACTGTTGCTAAAAAGCTGACTTACGCTTTAAAATCTTATGCAGATTATAGAGCTCAGATTTTAGAAAGCCAATTGTCTGGATTATTGTTGAAAATTAACGACAATGAAGTTTGGGTAAAACTGATTGGTACTTTCAATGCATACAATGTTTTAGCGATTTACGGAACTGCTGTAGAGCTAGGGATTGATAGTCTAGAAGCGTTGCGATTACTGTCTAATTTAGAAAGTGTTTCAGGTCGTTTTCAGTATATCGTGTCAGATAGCGGAATTACAGCCGTTGTAGATTACGCACATACGCCAGATGCATTGGAAAATGTTTTAAAAACGATAAATGATATCCGTACTAAAAACGAGCAATTGATTACTGTAGTTGGTTGTGGAGGGAATCGTGATAAAACGAAGCGTCCGATAATGGCAAAGATTGCTTCGGATATGAGTGATAAAGCAGTTCTGACTTCGGATAATCCAAGAAATGAAGATCCAGAAGTTATTTTGGATGAAATGGAACAGGGAGTTGAGCCACACAACTATAAAAAAATGCTGCGAATTACAGATAGAAAACAGGCAATTAAAACAGCTTGTCAATTGGCTCAGCCTAAAGATATCATTCTAATTGCAGGAAAAGGGCATGAAACATATCAAGAAATAAATGGTGTTCGCCATCATTTTGATGATATGGAAACGGTAAAAGAAATTTTAGAACAACTAAATAAATAACAAAAAGGAAGTTCCAAATTCCAAATCCCAATAAAATTTGGATTTTGGGTTTTAAAAAATTGGAATTTAATTCGAGATTGGAATTTAAAAAATAAGAAAATATGCTGTACTATTTATTTGAATATTTTGATAAAACATTGGACATTCCTGGAACAGGAGTTTTCCAGTATATCACATTTAGGTCAGCTTTGGCATTTATGCTTTCGTTGCTTCTGTCGACTATTTATGGTAAAAGAGTAATTAACTTTTTGCGCCGTCAACAAGTGGGAGAAACAGTTCGAGAACTTGGTCTTGCTGGTCAGAATGAAAAAGCTGGTACGCCAACAATGGGTGGGTTAATCATCATTTTGGCTACTCTTATCCCTGTTTTATTATTTGCAAGATTGCACAACATTTATATCGTTTTGCTAATTGTAACTACCTTATGGATGGGGACTATTGGTTTTGTTGACGATTATATCAAAATATTTAAAAAAGATAAACAAGGATTAAAAGGTATTTTTAAGGTAATTGGTCAAGTTGGTCTTGGAATCATCGTTGGGGCAGTACTTTATTTTAATCCGGCAGTTACAGTAAGAACAGACACAGGCCGTGCAGATATTTTTAAAACAGCTGCAAATTCAACAGTTGTTGTTCCTGCTGGTGTTGAAGAAAAATCTACGGCAACCACAATTCCTTTCGTGAAAAACAACGAGTTTGACTATGCTGAAGTTTTGTCTTTCATGGGTGATGGATATGAAAAATGGGCTTGGCTAGTATTTATTCCAGTAGTAATTTTTATTATCACTGCAGTTTCAAACGGAGCAAATTTAACAGATGGTATCGACGGACTCGCCGCAGGGACCTCCGCAATATCCGTCCTCGCGCTCGGGATTTTTACATTCGTTTCTGGTAATATCATTTTCTCAAATTATCTAAATATTATGTATATCCCTAATTCGGGAGAAATGACGGTTTTTATTTCTGCCTTTGTTGGTGCTCTAATCGGATTTCTTTGGTACAACTCATATCCAGCATCGGTTTTTATGGGAGACACAGGAAGTTTGACTATTGGAGGAATCATTGCGGTATTGGCAATTGCAGTTCGAAAAGAAATATTGATTGTTTTATTCTGTGGGATTTTCTTAGCAGAAAGTGCTTCAGTAATTATTCAGGTAACTTATTTTAAATATACGAAGAAGCGTTTCGGAGAAGGACGAAGAATTTTCCTGATGTCGCCACTTCATCATCATTATCAGAAAAAGGGATATCACGAAAGTAAAATCGTAACCCGTTTCTGGATTGTTGCCGTAATGTTAGCCATATTGTCAATCATTACCCTAAAATTAAGATAAATGAGATTAGTAGTTTTAGGTGGAGGAGAAAGCGGGGTAGGAACCGCGATCCTCGGTAAGAAACAAGGATATGAGGTTTTTGTATCCGATTTTGGAAAGATTAAAGAGAGTTACAAAGAAGTTCTTATCATTAATAAAATAGCCTGGGAAGAGGAGCAGCATACAGAAGATTTGATTCTCAATGCCGATGTGGTGATGAAAAGCCCGGGAATTCCAGATAAATCTCCGATAGTAAAAAAGCTGGTTGCAGCAGGAGTGAAAGTGATTTCGGAAATTGAATTTGCATTTCCTTACACAGAAGCAATGACAATAGGGATTACGGGAAGTAATGGTAAAACGACCACCACAATGCTCACGCATCATTTGCTAAAATATGCGGGATTAAATGTCGGATTAGGAGGGAATATTGGAAAAAGCTTCGCCTGGCAGGTGGCTGAAAATAAATTTGATGCCTACGTTCTTGAATTAAGCAGTTTTCAGTTAGACGGAATAATAAATTACAGACCAGATATTGCCATAATAACCAATATCAGTCCGGACCATTTAGATCGATACGAATATAAATATGAAAATTATATCAACTCGAAGTTCCGAATAACAATGAACCAGACTGAGAATGACTATCTCATTTACGATGCAGATGATGAAGCAAGCACAGAATGGTTAAAGAAGAACAAAACAAAAGCAAAACTAATTCCTTTTTCATTGACGAAAAAATTTGATGAAGGGGCTTCTATAAATAACAACAAAATGGAAATAAAGATCAACCAAGAAGAGTTTACAATGGATACAGAACACATTGCGTTAGAAGGAAAACATAATATGAAAAACGCCATGGCAGCAAGCTCTGTAGCTAAATTGATGCAAATTAGAAATGCAACGATTCGTGAAAGTCTATCTAATTTCCAAGGTGTTGAGCACCGTTTAGAAAAAGTATTAAAAATACAGAACGTTCAATATATCAACGATTCAAAAGCAACAAACGTAAACGCTACTTTCTTTGCTTTAGATAGTATGAATGCACCAACAGTATGGATTGTTGGAGGTGTTGATAAAGGAAATGATTACAACGAATTAATGTCATTAGTACGTGAAAAAGTAAAAGCAATTATCTGTCTTGGAATCGATAACCGTAAAATTATTGATGCTTTTGGAAACGTTGTTGACATTATGGTTGAAGTAAATAATATGAATGATGCAGTAAAAACTGCTCAAAGATTAACAGAAAAAGGTGATGTAGTTTTATTGTCTCCAGCCTGCGCGAGTTTCGATTTATTCGAAAACTACGAAGATCGTGGAAAACAATTCAAGCAAGCTGTACATAACTTGTAGAAAATAGTTTAAAGTTTCATGTTTCAGGTTTCAAGTTGAATGCCTAAAACATGAAATCTGAAACAAAAGAAACTTGAAACAAAACAACAAATGAAGGAGTTAGTTAACAAACTAAAAGGAGATAGAGTAATATGGTCATTCGTGGCCCTATTGGCGTTGTTTTCATTTATGCCTGTTTTTAGTGCAAGTAGTAATCTGGCGTACATAGGTCATGGAACGGGAAATACATTGGGTTATTTGGTAAAACATCTGGCTCACGTTTGTATCGGTTTCTTGATTATTTACTGGGTTCATAAAGTGCCGTACCATTATTTTAGAGCAATTTCAAAAATTGCACTTCCAGTGGTTTGGCTATTATTGTTGTATACCTTATTGAAAGGAACAGTAATCGCGGGAGCAAATGCGAGCCGTTGGATTCAGGTGCCGTTCATTGGAATTACGTTTCAAACTTCGACGTTAGCGGCAAGCGTATTGTTTATTTACGTTGCGCGTTATTTGTCGAAAACCAAAGAAGAAAACGAGCCATTTCAAACCTCGTTTATTCAGCTTTGGGTTCCGGTATTTATCACTTTGGCATTAATATTACCAGCCAACTTTTCGACCACAGCGTTGATATTTTCAATGGTAATGATGCTGACGTTTATTGGTAAATACCCATTAAAATATATTGCTTTTATCATCGGATCGGGAATTGCAATGTTGGCCTTTTTCCTTTTGGTGGCAAAAGCATTTCCAGATTCAAGATTCTTCAGCAGGGTTTCAACATGGGAAAGTCGTATTATGAACTTTACAACCGATAAACCTGACGAAGATGATTATCAGATTGAAAAAGCAAAAATTGCAATCGCATCGGGAAGATTGGGCGGATTAGGGCCAGGAAAAAGTGTTCAGAAAAATTTCTTGCCACAATCATCTTCCGATTTTATTTACGCAATTGTAGTAGAAGAATATGGTTTAGTTGGTGGTGTTGCAATATTGGTTTTGTACTTATTGTTATTGTTCCGATTTGTGATCGCATCGCATAAAGCCAATACGTTGTTTGGAAAATTAGTCGTCGTCGGTCTCGGATTTCCGATGATATTTCAAGCGATGATTAATATGGCGGTTGCAGTAGAATTATTGCCGGTAACAGGACAGACGCTTCCGCTGATAAGCTCTGGAGGTAGTTCTATCTGGATGACATGTTTCTCTCTCGGAATCATTATTAGTGTAACTAAGAAAGAAGAAGAAATCGCCGAAGAGCAAGAAGAAAAAGCAAGAAGAAAAGAAGCGCTTCAAAGATTAATAGATAAAGAATTGGCAGAAGAAGATTTGGCCAGCGATGAAAAAGAAGAGATTTACGACGAAGAAGCTTTGTATTCTATCGAAGATAATTCGAGAAATCCGATGAATGCAGTTTTGAACAAATAATAAGGATTGAATAGTTATGACAAAGTATAAATTCATACTTAGCGGAGGAGGAACAGGAGGGCATATCTATCCTGCAATTGCGATTGCAAATGAATTAAAATTACAATTTCCTGATGCGGAATTTCTTTTTGTAGGTGCCAAAGATAAAATGGAAATGCAGAAAGTGCCTCAAGCGGGTTACGAAATAAAAGGTCTTTGGATTGCTGGTTTACAGCGAAAACTGACTTTGCAGAACTTAATGTTTCCGTTAAAATTGGCAAGCAGTTTATTGGAATCAAAAAGAATAATTAAAAAGTTCAAGCCAAATGTAGTAATCGGAACGGGTGGTTTTGCCAGCGGACCTTTATTGCAAGCGGCAGGTTCAGCAGGAATTCCAACAGTGGTTCAAGAGCAGAATTCTTATCCAGGAATAACAAATAAATTGTTGAGCAAAAAGGCAAATGCAATTTGTGTGGCGTATCAAAATTTAGAACATTTTTTCCCGAAAGAGAAAATTGTTTTAACAGGGAATCCAGTTCGTCAGGATTTGATTGATATCGAAAGTAAACGAGAGGAAGCAATTGCTTTTTATGGTTTAGTCCCAAATAAGAAAACATTATTGGTTTTAGGAGGGAGTTTAGGAGCAAGAAGAATCAATCAATTAATTGAAAAAGAATTGCAAAATTTTCTTTCGCAAGATGTTCAGGTAATCTGGCAATGTGGGAAGCTATATTTTGAAGAATATAAAAAATACAATCAGCCAAATGTAAAAGTGGTTGATTTTATTGAAAGAATGGATTTTGTTTACGCAGCATCAGATGTCATAATTTCACGTGCAGGTGCTTCGTCAGTGTCAGAATTATGCATTGTAGGGAAACCGGTGATTTTTATACCATCGCCGAATGTAGCTGAGGATCATCAAACTAAAAATGCGCAGGCAATTGTGGATGAAAAAGGTGCAATTTTGTTGAAAGAATCTGAGCTTGACAGTCAGTTTAGCATTGTTTTTGAAGCGCTGCTGAAAGATCACGGAAAACAGAAACAATTAAGTGATAATATTAAAAAATTAGCTATGCCTAAAGCAACTCAGGCTATTGTTGCTGAGATTGTGAAATTGATAAATAAGTAATTAAGTGAATTATATTCTAATTATTTTTTTTGTGCTTATTGTTTTAATTGGTGTAGCATATTATTATGATTTTAAAAAGAATAAAAGATATTTCAAAAAGTCTATAAGGGACATTCTGTCTTTGATAGCAATTGTTTTGGGAGTTTATATTCTTTCAGAATTTGGAAATAAAGTTTTAGAATATTTTTATAAATAAAGAAAATGAATTTAAATCAAATACAAAACGTTTATTTTATTGGTATCGGAGGTATCGGAATGAGTGCTCTGGCTCGTTATTTCAAGTTTATTGGAAAACAAGTTTCAGGTTACGACAAAACGCCTTCTATGCTGACTAATGAATTGATTGAGAGTGGTATTGATATTCATTTTGAAGATGATATAAACTTAATTCCAAAAGATTATTATGTGGAGAATACGTTGGTAATATATACGCCGGCTGTTCCAAAAACACATTCAGAATGGAATTATTTTATTGAAAGAAATTTTGAGGTTAAAAAACGTGCCGAAGTTCTCGGAATTATAAGTAGAGATACTTTCTGTTTTGCAGTTGCTGGAACGCACGGAAAAACAACAACGTCAAGTATTTTGGGACATATTTTGTTTCAAAGTGGTGCTGATGTAACAGCTTTCATTGGTGGAATTGTAGAAAATTACAATTCGAATTTAATCGGAAGCGGAAAAACAGTAACGGTTGTTGAAGCAGATGAATTTGACAGATCGTTTTTGCATTTGCGTCCAGATATCGCTTGTGTGACTTCTATGGATGCGGATCATTTGGATATTTATGGAACTAGCGATGCAATTCAAGCTTCGTTTAGAGAATTTGCTTCAAAAGTTGAGGATAAAAATAATCTCTTCATTACCAAAGAATTGCCTTTAGATGGTGTTCAATGCGCTATAAATGAAGATGCTGTATATAAAGCTTATAATGTTCGAATAGAGGATGGGGCTTATGTTTTTGATGTGCAGACGCCATCAGAAATTATGAAAGATTTACGTTTCGGATTGCCTGGAAAACACAATTTAATGAATGGATTGATGGCTATTGCGATGGCTAAAACTTTCGGCACCCCGACCGATTCTATCGCAAAAGCCATTGCTTCATTCAACGGAATCAGAAGACGTTTTTCGTATCAGATTAAGAGCGAAAATTTAGTATATATTGATGATTATGCACATCATCCGACAGAAATAAATGCTGTTCATCAAGCAGTTAGAGAATTGTATCCAGGACGTAAAGTTTTAGCGATTTTCCAGCCGCATCTGTTTAGCAGAACAAGAGATTTCGTTGACGGATTTGCGGCAAGCTTATCACAGTTTGATGAAGTGTTTTTGATGGATATTTACCCTGCTAGAGAGCTTCCGATGGAAGGAGTGACTTCTGAGTGGCTTTTGGGTAAAATGACAAATTCGAACAAAAAAATTGTTGCAAAAGAAGATTTATTAGGTGAAATCAAAGCCAGTGATGCACCTATTATTGTAACAATTGGAGCTGGTGATTTGGGAGAAATGGTTCCGTCAATTAAAAAGGTTTTAAATGAAAATATTTAATTGGGCAAATATAAGATTAGTACTTATTTTCGGACTGGTTTTGTTTCTATATTCCTTCGCACAACACCGAAATGGAGATCGAAAATTGAAAAAATCGATGGTTGTTTTTGTAGGAGAAAATACGCTTTTTGTGAAGCCAGAAACGGTTAATAAATTGTTGATAGAAAATAAAAGAGACGCTTCCAGTATTAGAAAAGATGAAGTAGATTTGAATAAGATAGAGAAAACCCTCGATACGCAAGAGATGATTGAGAAGTCAAATGTTTTTGTAAGTATCGATGGAGTTCTAAAAGCAGTAGTAAAACAGAAGACGCCCATAGCAAGAGTTTATGATGGCGCTGCTTCTTTTTATATTGACTATGAGGGTAATAAAATGCCTTTGTCGGACAATTTCACTGCGCGAGTTCCTCTTGTTTCAGGGGCAATAAATGCAAAAAATAACGAAGATTTAGCAGCTTTATTTCGCACAATTTATGACGATGCGTTTTTGAAAAAAAACATCATTGCTATAGAGATTATGCCGAATGGAAGCTTAAAAATGTTTAATCGTAACTATGATTACTTCATAGATTTTGGCAGAACGATGAATGTTGATAAGAAATTTAGAAACTATAAAGCGTTTTTTCAAAAAGCGGTTTTAGATAGTTCGTTATACAAATACAAAAAAATTGACCTTAGGTTTACGGAACAAGTAGTTTGCACTAAATAATAGAAAATGGAAAAAGATAACATTGCAGTAGGTCTAGATATTGGAACAACCAAAATCGTTGCCATGATTGGCAAAAAAAATGAATATGGTAAGTTGGAGATTTTGGGCATTGGTAAATCCAAAAGTTTGGGAGTTGCCAGAGGAGTAGTAAACAACATCACGCAGACGATACAATCGATACAGCAAGCGATAATCGAAGCAGAAAATAATTCAGGATACAAAATCAAAGATGTGGTTGTGGGTATTGCCGGACAGCACATCAGAAGTATTCAGCATACTGATTACATCAGCAGAAATAATCCTGAAGAAGTAATTGGGGAAAAAGATATTCAGCTCCTAATCGATCAGGTAAATAAACTGGCGATGTTACCGGGAGAGGAAATTATTCACGTTTTACCACAAGAATTTAAAATCGACGGGCAATCTGAAATTAAAGAGCCAATCGGAATGTACGGCGGAAGATTAGAATCTAGTTTTCATGTTGTAGTTGGACAGGCATCTTCAATTAGAAACGTTGGAAGATGTATTCAGAGTTCAGGAATAGAATTGTCTGGATTGACATTAGAGCCATTGGCTTCGGCTGATGCCGTTTTAAGTCAGGAAGAAAAAGAAGCTGGTGTTGCGCTTATCGATATTGGAGGCGGAACAACAGATTTGGCTATTTTCAAAGATGGCATCATTCGTCATACTGCAGTAATTCCTTTTGGAGGAAATGTAATTACAGATGATATAAAAGAAGGATGTTCGATTATTGAAAAACAAGCTGAACTTTTAAAGATAAAATTCGGATCTGCTTGGCCAGGAGAAAATAAAGACAATGAAATTGTTTCAATCCCAGGTTTGAGAGGAAGAGAGCCAAAAGAGATTTCGCTTAAAAACTTATCTAAAATTATCCATGCAAGAGTTGTGGAAATTGTAGAACAGGTTTTTGCAGAGATTAAAGCTTATGGGCACGAAGATCCACGTAAAAAACTAATCGCTGGAATTGTATTAACAGGTGGAGGTGCACAATTAAAGCACATTAAACAGTTGGTAGAATACATTACAGGAATGGATACTAGAATTGGTTATCCGAACGAGCATTTAGCAGGAAACTCTAGTGAAGAAATCTCTAGCCCGTTATTTGCAACTGCAGTAGGATTAGTAATGAACAGTATCGAAAACAGTTCGCAAAGTGCTGTTAGATTGGAAATGGTTCAAGAACAGCCAAAAGTTGTTTACAGAACTGCTCCGCCAGTGCAGCGATACGAAGTTGAAGAAAACTACGTTGAGAAAGTAGAAACCATTGAAGAACCTAGAGAAACCGTAAGTCAAAGGGTGCCTAAAAATGAATCTACCGAAACAAAAATAAGAAGATCATTTTTTGATCGATATGTCGACAAAATCAAAGAATTTTTAGACAACGCAGAATAATAAAAAGAGAAGGATTATTTCTTGCCCCAAGTCAAGAAGTAAAAAATGTACTTAATAAGAATTTCAAAAAACCAAAAAGATGATGAGCAACTCAGAATTTGGAAGTATTTCATTTGATTTACCAAAAAATCAATCAAATGTAATCAAAGTAATAGGTGTAGGTGGGGGCGGAAGTAACGCTATTAACCACATGTTCAAACAAGGTATTAAAGGCGTAGATTTTATCGTTTGTAATACCGATTCGCAAGCGCTTCAAAATAGTTCAGTACCCAATAAGATTCAGTTAGGAGTTAATTTAACTGAAGGATTAGGAGCAGGAGCAAATCCAGACGTTGGACAGCAGTCGGCTATCGAAAGTATTTCGGATATTGAAAAAATGTTGGATAAGAATACTAAGATGGTATTCATTACTGCTGGTATGGGTGGAGGAACTGGAACCGGTGCAGCTCCGGTAATTGCTCAATTAGCAAAAGAAAGAGAAATATTAACAGTTGGTATCGTGACAATTCCATTTCAGTTTGAAGGGAAAGTGCGTCAGGAGCAGGCAATTATTGGAATTGAGAAATTGCGTAAGCAGGTCGATTCTTTAATTGTAATCAACAACAATAAATTAAGAGAAGTATACGGAAATCTTGGTTTTAAAGCAGGATTCTCTAAAGCGGATGAAGTTTTGGCAACAGCCTCTAGAGGTATTGCTGAAGTAATTACGCACCACTATACTCAAAATATCGATTTACGTGACGCAAAAACTGTTTTGGCTAACAGTGGAACTGCGATCATGGGATCTTCTGTGGCTGAAGGCGACAACAGAGCTAAAGATGCTATTGTTTCAGCGTTAGATTCTCCATTGTTAAATGACAATAAAATTACGGGTGCCAAAAACGTATTGTTGCTTATCGTTTCTGGAACTAATGAAATTACTCTTGACGAAATTGGAGAAATCAACGATCACATTCAAGATGAAGCTGGTTACAATGCAAATATCATTATGGGGGTTGGTGAAGACGAAACTCTTGGTGAAGCTATTGCTGTAACTATTATCGCTACAGGTTTTGACGTCGAACAACAAAACGAAATTGTAAATACAGAGCCAAAGAAAATCATTCACACGTTAGAAGATGAGCAGAGAAGTGTTCATAATTTAACAAACAAACCGCTTGCTTCTTTTGACTTAACTGTTGATACACCGACAGCGAAAGTGGAAGATAAAGTTGTTTTTGATTTAATTGATGATGATGAAACATTTACTCCAACTGCACAAGCTGTTGCTCCAGCAATCAATCAGGAAGAGTTAGTGGTGATGTCTGAGTTCATCAAAAATCTAGATGTAACTTTCGAAATTGTTTCGCCAATTACAGATATCGATTTTACAATTTCATCTCCTGAAGTACCAGCTGTTCAACAAGTACAACAAGTACAGCAACAACAGCCATTCCAGCCAGTGCAACAACAAAGAGTTTTTGAAAAAGAAGAACAAACAACTTTCTCTTTTGATCTTCCTTTGTTTAAGCAAGAGCCTGTAAAAAGAGAACCAGTTGTTGAGGATAATAGAGTTCTGTTTGAATTGACAAATGAAACTCGTGATATTAAAGTAAACGATCCAGTACAATTTGTTCCTGTAACTGAAGTTTCAGACAACGGAATTATTAAATATTCTCTAGAAGAATATATGGAAGTTGAAAACGATTTATTGGCTTCTAAACCAGTTGAAAAAGTAGTTGAGCCTACAATTCCAGAAGAATTAAATATTACATTGAAACAAAGAGTTGATTTTGCGAGTCAGCCTGATATTTCAACAACTTCTGAAGTTTCTCCTTTAGAATTAACTATTGAAGAAACATTACGTTTAAGAGCAGAAGAAAGAAGAAAGAAACTAAAAGAATTTAACTATAAATTCCATAACAATGTTTCTAGAATTGATGAGTTGGAAAAAGAGCCTGCTTACAAAAGATTAGGAATAGATTTGTCTAACTCTCAGTCTAATAATACAAATTCTAGAATCTCTGTTGGAACAGACAGTAATAATGATTTACAATTACGTTCAAACAATTCATTTTTGCACGATAACGTAGATTAATTTTTAGAATCATAATATTAGGTAACCCGAAAATTGGATTTAATTTTCGGGTTATTTTTTTTATCTTCGCACAGAATTTCAAAATTTGACTTTTAAATAGTACTTTTAAAATAATATTGTCACCCTTAGCGTAGTCGAAGGGTTTTTTGTCGAAATGAGCTTCGACTCCGCTCAGCCTGACAAACTATAGGATTAGTTAAATAAAAATTCCAAATTAATATATCAATTAATAAGCGCTCAGCTTATTCAAATAAAATATAGACATGAGTTTACAAACACAAATCATGGACGAAATTAAAACGGCCATGAAAGCAAAAGATACAGTAGCTTTAGAAGCTTTAAGAGCTGTTAAATCTGAATTGTTATTGGCTTCAACAGCTTCAGGATCAAAAGAAGATTTATCTGAAGATGATGAAATTAAATTACTTCAAAGATTGGTTAAAACTCGTAAAGAAAGCGCAAGAATCTTTACAGAGCAAAACCGTCCAGATTTAGCAGAACCAGAATTGGCTCAAGTTGCTGTAATCGAGAAGTTTTTACCAGCTCAATTAAGCGAAGAAGAAGTAGAAGCTGTAGTAGCAAAAATTATTGCTGAAACAGGAGCTTCTGGAATTGCTTCAATGGGTAAAGTAATGGGATTAGCATCTGCTCAATTAGGAGGAACTGCTGAAGGAAAAACCATTTCTACAATTGTAAAGAAATTACTTTCGTAATAAATTCCAATAAAGAAATTCCAAATTCCAAATTGGAAAGTTCAATATATAAGTTCCAAATTCCAATACTAAACTTGGAATTTGGGGATTTTAAAAAATTGAAAATTTAAACATTTTGACCTCGTAGTTCAACTGGATAGAATATCAGATTTCGGCTCTGAGGGTTGGGGGTTCGAACCCCTCCGGGGTCACTAGAAATTTTGAAAGCCTGAGAATATTGATTCTTAGGCTTTTTTTTATGGTTCAAAAATGCATTCTTAACTTTGGCTTCAATAATGGTTTACACATTCAGAAGTCTTTAGCTGAAACGAAATATAGATCCAAAAGCATGACAAAAGAAGAGTCTATAAAAGAGTACTATTTTAGAATTAATAAGAGTATAGATTATATTAAGGAAAATCTTCACGAAGAACTTTCTTTAGAGCAATTGGCTGTTCTTTCGAATTTTTCAAAATTTCATTTTCATAGAATTTTCAAGTCAGTTACAGGAAAAACAATTAATGATTTTATTAAAAATGCAAAAATTGAAAGAGCCTTATTCTTCTTAATGAACAATCCTTCAAAAACGATTAGTGAAATTGCAACTGATTGTGGCTTTTTAAGTATTTCGTCCTTTTCAAGAGCTTTTCGTGAAGTTAAACAGCAAACACCTTCTGAATGGCGGAAGTTGTATAAAAATAGCAATATTGGTATAATAGATAGCAATATTGGAAAAATGCAGTCCGAAATTGAAAACTACCTTGCACTCAAATTAAATAATTTAAAAAATATTGAAATGAGTGAAACTATAAAACTTGATTTTGAAATCAAAAAGCTCGATGCATTTAATGTTATTTACATTCGAAATCTGAATATTCACAAACATGATAGTGAAACATTTGAAGATATGTTTAAACAGCTTTTTAGCTGGGCTTCTCCGAGAAATTTGGTAAATTTTCCTGAAACAAAAGCACTAACTGTTTATAGAAGCAATGCTAATTTAGAAGGAATGCTTCAGGCAGATGTTTGTTTGTCTGTCCCTGAAAAAATAGTTGGAGAAGGTATAATTGGCAATACAACCATAAGTGGCGGATTATATGCTATTTTCCATAAAGAAGCGCCAATGTCTGAATGCTTTAAAACATGGAATTATATTTACGAAGTATGGTTTGAAGAAAATGGGTATCAGCCAGATAATAGAAATTTCTTTTTGAGTCATTTAAATGATCCTAAACTGCATCCCGAAAATCATCACATTATTGATATCTACATCCCAATAAAATTATTGTGATAATTATGAAATTGTCCTTTACAGTCTCATTTTCTTTTACGGCTAATGGCTTGCAATTCAATTTTAGAATAAATTATTTTTAAGTATTATATCTAAGCACTTAAACTAAGATGTTACTTAAGTAGAAAATAGGCATTAGATTATGCAGCTATTTAAAATCCTGAGAATGTAGATTCTCAGGATTTTTTTATGGTTTGAAATTTTTTTAAATTTTCTTTAGTTTAAAAGTGCCTATGATTAATGGGGATTTTGGTTCGAACCTTGGCAACTCTACTTATTAATTTGATCGTTTCTTAAAGTATAAGTTACCAGATTTTTTATATTCTGATGGGTATTATTATACTTTTTATTTTCCAATTCGAAGTTCAATTTTTTTAATATTGATACAGAATTAATATTGTCAGAAGATGGAAAAGCAGTTATTATTTTTGCTTTTATTTTTTCAAATGCATATTCTATAATTTTTTTGATTGCTTCGGTCATTATTCCTTTGCCTTGAAATTCACTCAGCATTTCATATCCTATTTCTACAATTTCATTTTCAATATCAAAATTCCATAAACAAACTGAACCAATTAGGTTGTTATTTCCTTTTTCCGTTATGACCCAATAAATGCATTCATTTTTTGCTATTAAATTTTGCATTTTAATTATATATTCTTCTGCTTTTTTTAAACTTGATGAATTTTCTCTTCCAACAAAAGCATTTACAATTGCATCAGAATGTAATTTATGTATTAAAACAACATCCGTGTTTTCAATATTTCTTAATATTAATCTTTCGGTAATCAGTTTAGGGAAATCTTTAAAATTCAATTCCATTCTTTATTTTTTTTGATTAATTTTTTACAGACTTATTTGACAATCTATTTCATAAGGTTCTTTATGAAAACTGTATAAAATGATCTTGTGGCTGTCTACATATTTTATTGGGAGTAAATTGTCTAAATTGGCATTTTCATAAAACGAAACAAACAATGTATCATTTAACTTTTCTATTAGAATTTTCCGTCCCTCTCTATTCATTCGTTTGTTTATTTCTTGTATGTATGGAGGATCTAAATCTTCATTAAAACGTACATTTATTTTTTCCCCGTTCCAATTAAACTCAAATTTCAAACCCTCAATTTCATTTTCTGTTAATCTTGTTTCGGTCGGATGTAGTTTTTGATAATCATTTTCGAAAATGCAATCTTCTGTAATAGATTCTTCGTTACTCAAAGAGTAACATATTTTACCTTTTTCAAAAAAACGAATCCTATTTGGATTTATAAATTGATGTTTTGTTTCGGCTAAATTTCCACTTCTATTTTCATCTTTTATTTTTAATAGAGAATCTTCGTTGCTTTTTTCAATGATAAAATAATTAATGTCATTATTGTTAAATTGAATAACATGGGGAGCTCCATAACAATCTGGAGATTTGATATATAACCAATTCTCTTTCATAAACTTTTCGAGGTTTATTATTAATTATATTTTATTTCTTATTAGAATTTTTAATGATATAATAAACCGAAAATAAAAAGACAATACCATAAATGACGGCCATTGCCGGATCCTCAAATTTCAGATTTTTAAAATCAAATTGCTTAAATAAAGTTACGCCTAAAATAATGGCTACTATCCAAAAAACAAATGTAATAGGTTGGTTTTTATTTTCCATATTTAGATTGTTGGTTGTTAAAGATGTTTCTAGTTCAGATTTATAGCTTACCCTGTTCAGCTCTTAGCAAATCAAAAATATTTTCGTTCTTGAAGTTCTCCATAAATAAATTAATTAGAGGTACAGTTGGGCTCTTTGGATATTTTTTCATGAATCGGTTAAATTCCTGAATATTTTCTGGATAAATATAGTTTTCATCTGTTGCTCTTTCCGCAGTTGGTGTATTGTCTTGACCCACAAGATAATCCATCTGGTAATTTTTGTATTGCTCTTTTACAGATGCAATCAAATTTGAATCAGGATATTTGGTAATGAAATTTTCCCATGAAATTATTCTGTCTCCCAAATCTTTAAAAGAGATAACAAGTCCAGCATCTGCAGAGTATAACGATTTGCTTTCTTCGCTAACTAAATATAAATAATCTTTATAATCATTTGTAACGTAGTTTTTAAAAATCTGATAGTAAAAATCATGAACGGGTTCTATTTCAACGTATCCTTCACCAATTTCAGAAAACTCTAGTTGATGCTTAGAAAGTTTTTCGCCCAAAAGCTTAACTGCTTTTTTATTGGCCTCATCTTCATAGTAAAATTTATCTAATACTCCAGCTTCTTTTTCGGCTATTTGCTGTACTAAAGCGGTATTTTCTTCAGAATACTTTTCATACAAAGCATTGGCTTCTTTATTAGAAAGTGTTTTTAATTTACGAATAACTTCATTTTTGTTTTTAGAAAATTGTTCTAACAAGTCAGAATTTGATTGTACGGTTTGTGAAGAATTTTCAACTTTAATGCTGTCTTTTTTTGTTGTCTCTTTGTTCTGAACGTTTTTAGTATCTGTTTGTTTGCATGAAGAAAGTAAAATTACAGAAGTAATTACTGTCAAGAGTTTTCTCATTTTATAGATTAAGTTTTTAAACTGTTTGGAAATGCTTTTTAAATGAAAAAGACAAAAAAGATAAAATTCTTCTTTGTCCTTAATTTTTTAGAATTGATTTAGGATTTAAAGAACGTTAGAAAGTGCGTTTAAATTTGCTCATTCCGCTAAATTCTTTATACTCTGAATATATTTCAATACCAAGAAGTGTCCATTTTCTAGTTCCTCCAGCCTGATATTGAAAGGTGTCTTTCTTTTCTGTTTTATTTATAGTAATGTACTGTGTAGACCATTCTGTACCACAAAAAAATCCAGTTCTTGGAATCAATGCTGAACGAGCATTTTCGTCATCGAAAATAACGTACAATTCGATTTTTGAAAAGAGATCATCTTCAAGAGTAGTTTTTGAAAGATAGGTATTGTAATTTGAAGATTGTTTTTCTGTTTCCCTATTTTCAAATTCAAATTTTTTATCTTTTTGTTCATTGCTAGGCCTTGTCATAAAGGATAAAGCAAAAAAAGAAAAGAGAATGGCAACGGATAAGCTAACTTTTTTACGAATCTCTACTGCTTTTTTTGCGCTAAAAATAAGAAGCCCTAAAGACAGTACAATGTTTAGTATTCCCCAGATTAACTGTATCATGATTTTATTTTTGGTATATCAAAAGTACATTATATTTTAAAAATAAGAGAATACTTATGTTTAATTGTTCTTCAATATTGTAATATTACTTTGAAACGATTTATTTCCTAGAAAACAAATTCTCAACAACCCAAGCAGGGCCAATTAATAAAAACTGAAGATCTTTTAAGAAAGAAGGTTTTTTGCCTTCAATATTATGCCCGTAAAATTGTCCGATCCAAGCAATAACAAAAACACCGATTGAAAATGCCCACAGCGGAACAACTTGTCCGATAAAATAATTTAAGATTAAACAGATTCCCGAGAACAAAGCAATTTTAATAGCCATTGCAACTGATAATCTAATGTAGAAAACCAATACAAAAAGCAGAACCACAAAAGCCCAGTTTTCGATAATAGGCAAATTTAGGTTTAAAGTATTGGCAATAATTCCGCTTGGAATACTCATTAACAATCCGACGATAGAAAAGAAAATTGCAGGAACGCAAATGTAATGAATAGCTTTATTGGTCGGGTTCTGATGACTTACGGCATATTCTGCAAACCATTGATCTAATGTTCTCATTTTTTGTGGTTTTAAGGTTAGATGCGTAAATCTAGTAAAATTTCTTTTAGCTTTTACCGTGCTGTATTTTCATTATTTCGTTTACAATCGAAATGGCTTTTTCCAATGTAATTCCGTTTTCTTGATCTAAGGTTAAAGGATGATTTTCTTCGATCATTTTTATTTCAGGAATTAATCCTAAACCTTGTTCAATGGCGATTGATTTTAGAGATATGGTTTTGCCGTAAGTGGGAACATCAGTCTGCATCCAGCCAAAATAAGGTTCTTGGTTTATTCTATTTGGATCTTCCCATAAATCCATTCGTAGACAAAAATTATCTTCGCTTATCGTAGTCCAGACATTAAAAACCAAATCTTCATGATAATCGATTATCGGAATTGTCAATCTCCCGCGATGAAAAAAATGTTCTTCGTCTACGTAACACCAACTTCCTCCATATTCAATTCGTTTCCCTCTTTCTTCTGGCGGAATAGCAAAATAATAAGCAGGAAATTCGTTGCCGAAACATAAAGGCATTTCATCAAAAACTTCTCCGCAGCAAGAACATTTGTAGATATACATTTTTAATTATTTAGAGCATCTGCTTTCTGGTTATACTGAAAAACATTATCCCAAAGTTCATCAATGGCAATAAGTGCTTCATTTAGCGGAATCACATCCCATTTACCATTAGTTTCTAATCCTAAACCAATGCTTTTTAATTTTAATAAAGCATCATTTACGTCAAAATCTAAATCGGTATTTAGTTTGGTTTTAAACCAAGATTCAATTTGATTGTCTAGTTCTTCGGCTGTTAAAGAATTTTCACTTTCGTGTAAAAAAGTATAAGCCAGAATGGTTTCTTTTAAAGCTTCCTCTTCAGAAGAATTTAATAAAGAATAAAACGCGCCGCTATTGTTGCCAACATTTTTAAAATACAAACTATCAGAAAGTGTCTTAGAATATCTGATTTTCTTATTTATGAAGTTATTGTATTGACGGAAACAATAAGCTCCTAAAAATCCTAGAGCAATTAAGCCTTGATTTAAGGAAGTTTTACTGTTTAATAGATCAATGGTTTCGCCAGTCTGATAAGCTTCATACATATTTATCAGGGCTGGAATCACCTTGGCACTTAATAACGAAAGCCCACCAAAAACACCTGGAACCCAAAGCAGCAATTTATCTCTGAGAGACATTTTCGGAATAGCGTTCGGGAAAATGGTTTCAAGGTCGTTTTTAGGAACACGTTTAAAGATTTTTAATGCAATAGAACCTGGATCGATTGGCATTTTACCTAATTTGACTTTCTTTTCCCTCAGGTAATCTGCTTCGCTGTAATTAAGATAAATAAGCACTCGATCATAATATTCAATTTCGACTTCTTTGGTCCAGAAAAAGTATTTTTTGACCTTTTCTTTCGCTTCATGATGTCCGCGTGCATAGAGTTCGAAATCTTTAAAAGCATTAAAATCGATAGAAAGGTTTAACCCGATCAAATCAGATTCATTAAAGGCATCGTTTAAAGCTTTTTGATTAATTCTATAGTAATTGCCACGTTCGAGAACTTTCAGCAGTGTTTCTTTAAAAATTGGGAAATTGCTTTTATTTATAAACTGCTCACGTTCTTTTTCGCTTAAATCTGGATCGTAGAGTGCGTAATGCTGTTTTAGATTTCGGTTAAGGTTAAAAGATTCGTAATGATAATAGTGTTCGATAATTTCGAAAAGCTTCTTAAAATCATCAACCTTTTGCGGATTTTCAGCAAAGGCGGAAATTTGCTGTTCCAGTAAAAATTCTTTGTTAAACGGAATATAATGTTCTCTAGTCATTCGGACTTAATTTCGTGGCTTTTACAGAACGCAAAAATACAGCTTTTTTCTTAGGTGCAAAGGAGCAGAGGTACAAAGCGGTAGAGGTTTATCATGCAGAGGAACAAAGGATCACAGAAGTAGCTTCACATAGAAAGTCTCCAAACTTTGTCGATCCCCGAGTGAGATCCTTCATTCCTCATGGTTTTGTCATCCTGAGAGACGAAGGATCACAGAAGTAGCTCCGCATAGAAAGTCTCCAAACTTTGTTGATTCCCGAGTGAGATCCTTCATTCCTCATGGTTTTGTCATCCTGAGGGACGAAGGATCACACAAGTAGCTCCGTATAGAAAGTCTCCAAACTTTGTCGATCCCCGAGTGTGATCCTTCGTTCCTCAGGATGACAAGATTGCTTAGTATATAAAAATAATGTATTTTCGCACAAAAAATGTTCAATCCACAAAAAGGGTATCACACTTATTACATCTACATTATTACAAATAGACATCGTTCAACATTTTACATCGGTGTGACTCAAAATTTAAAAGTAAGGCTAAAGCAACATAAAGAAAATATTGAGAATAATAATAAAACGTTTGCATCTAAATACGGAATAGAGTTTTTGGTTTATTATGAAAAATTCACCTGGATTCAAGAAGCAATTGCAAGAGAAAAGGAATTGAAAGGGTGGATTAGGGCTAAGAAAATTGATTTGATAAAAGAATTTAATCCAACTTTTGAATTTCTAAATCATCATTTTGAATAATTCGTTCAGTTTGTCATCTTGACGTAAGGAAAGATCACACAAGCAGCTCTGCAAAGAGAGTCGCCAAACTTTGTCGATTCCCGAGTGTGATCCTTCGTTCCTCAGGATGACAGAATAATGTGGGTGTTCTTTGTTAAAGACTATTAGTTTTGTCATCCTGACGCAAGGAAGGATCACACAAGCAGCTCCACATAGAAAGTCTCCAAACTTTGTCGATTCTCGAGTGTGATCCTTCGTTCCTCAGGATGACAAACAAAAAAAACTTTGCGAACTTTGCGTAATTCTTTGCACTCTTTGCGGTAAAAAAACGGTCAGATAGATAAACAAAAAAAGTGAAATTTCTAATCGGTACCAGCGATTTGAAATTCCACTTTCTGTTCCAAAAAAAAAGTGACAAAAAATTAAAAAGCTCTCTATATAGAAAACCTTGCCTAAACTAAAAAAATTATTCAGAACAATATTAGCTTAAAATTAAGTGATGACTACGGGTATTTATACCTGTTTTTGTAAACGGTCAAAGATTTTGAGTAGTTGGGGGGCAAAGGTTATTGTAATGCCGATTTCTTTAATTCTATTACACCTTGAATATATTTTATTAATTCTTCTTTGGTAACGGCAAAAGGAGCTTTTTCTGCCTCAAATTCCAAATATAAATTAGCAATGCTTTCGGCATCGAGATTTTGAGTGAGGTAATGATGCTCTGCGTATTGTATAAGATGATCTACAAAAAGTTCGCGCTGTTTTCCTTTTTCAATGGTTTCGAGATCGCCTTCTTTTATTTTTTCGATTACTGATTCTGGCAAATCTATTGTGAGATACATGCAGTCAACAGAAACTTTCGAAAGCATTTCTTTGGGGACTCTTCCTGTTGCATCGCAGTACGCGCATGGCGCAGGACTCCATTTTAATTGACGATTTAAACGGCGGATATCATCCCAATCAACAAATCTTTTTCCAAGACATCTCGGACATTTTGTATCGGATCTTCTAAAAAAATTAAAAATGTTCATTGGTTCGTAAGTAGCTTAGTGGTTTGGTTGGCGCGAATTTAAATAATTAAGTAAGAAAAGTTTCTTAGTTTGCTATTTTTTTTAAGAAAAGAATTAACAAAATCTCAATTTTGAATAGCTGTTATAGATTTAAAACAAATAAAAATAATTGTTGCCAAAATTTGAAACCTCAGTAATTACCTGCTATGCGTGATTTTATTTTGGCATTAGATTTAGCGCAAAAGGAAATAACCAATGCTTTTTTAGTTGTGAGAAAAACGATACTTTTGTTTGATAGAAAGGTGTTTTTATTGAAACAAAAAACTTTAAAGAATTTTAAATATCTTTGAATTATGAGCACAGCAACAAAACCAAAACATATTGGCAGAAATATTAGCCGAATTAGAGAGTTTAGAGGAATGAAACAAGAAGCGCTAGCGATTGCCCTTGGCATGAGCCAGCAATATGTCTCTACTCTTGAAGGAAGCGAAAACATTGATGACGAAAGACTATCTAAAATTGCCGAAGCTTTAGGTGTTTCTACAGAAGCGATTAAAAGTTTTAGTGACGAAGGAGTAATTAATTATTTCAATAGTTTTAGTGACAATAGTGAAGGGATTTTTGGTAACGATGGAACATTTAACAATCATTGTACTTTTAATCCTATAGATAAAATTGTAGAACTTTATGAGCGTTTGGTTCAGGCGGAGAAGGAGAAAGTAGAGTATTTGGAGAAGTTGTTGAAAGGGAAATAATTTTATAAATATTATATAAATGGAAAAGAGACTTTTGTTAGAAAGTCTCTTTTTTCATGTATGCTTAGTTTTTTAATTAGCATAATTTGGAAAAAAATAAAAACAAGAATATACTTCAAACACTGATGTTTAAAGTATTTGGCTACTATTTAATATAGGATTCCAATTTTAAAGTTTCGTCAAGAACAGTTTTTAGAATTATATCTCTTTTTTCTTCATATTCTATTGAAGTTTTAAAAGTTCTTCGGATGTATATTCTAACCATAATGACATTCATGTTCATTATAGAGAATTCTTTATTAACATTTTCCCATTTTTCTTCAAACTCATATTTTTTATTCTTCTTTATAGCAATTATTACACTTTTTTTATCTGATTCTTTGAAGGTATTATTTTGATATAAGTCTGAAGCTGCATATATTAAATTTGTAGATATTAACGCATTCAATTTTTGATCAATGTCTTCTTTTATTCTTTTTATTTCATCAATATTGTCTTCGGTAAGATCTTCTTCTGTAAGGACTATTTTAACTTGATATACGCGTTTAAAAAGCTTTCTATTTAGTAACTCTTCTAATATTTCTTTTTCATCCTCAGTCTTTACGACGTCTTTTTTAATACTATAACTCAAAAAAACTTCATCACTATTTTTAATGTAGAAATCCCTTAGGGTTTTCAAATCTTTACTTTTATCTAAGAGTTTGAAGTTGCTATTTTTACTAGATTTACTTGAATAAGCTAACATTGTATTTGCAGCTCTATTTGTCTTGTGGAAATAAACTTGATTATAAAGATGAGATCGTGACTGAATAAATCGTAACATTGAATCTAGTCCACTTTCTTTATATGCTAGATTTATAATTTTATCGTCTGAAGTTGCCATGAAAGATGAAAAGATCCTATTTATATCATAGATTCCATAGGTAACACCCGAAAAATAACTATCTCTTAGAAGGTAATCCATTCTATCGGCATCAATTGGGAATGCTGAAATTATACGAGAAAAAAATAAAGTGTAATTGTTATTATTGTTATCTAAGAAATCTGTTAAATCAATGAAGTTTGGTTCAATTAGTTTTACAATTCTTTCAGCAGAAATGTTTGAAATTAAAAATTGAACAGTAGGAGAAAATTTATTAGGATCAAAAATGTTTTCTTTTTTTAATTCATCAACCAAAAGAAAAATAAATGCACACGATATGACTTCATGTTCTACTTTATTTTTGTTAGTTGCTATTAATTTTTCAAAACCATCATAATACTTTTGTAATAGTGGAGAGTTTTTTACAATTAATAAAAAAGCATCTTTGCTTATTGCGAATTCATCAAAAAGATGTGATAACGGACCATGGCCAATATCATGCAAAAGTGCCGCAAGTCTTAATTCTTGGTAATAAATAGGTTCTAAATCTCCAAGTAAATCAAGATTGAAAAAACTAGATTGGCCTTTTATAAAATATTTTTCTTTTTTTTTCTGTCCAGTTGCATAGTTTTCTTTACACGAATCAAAAATTTTACCTGCTAGGTGCATTACTCCAATTGAATGTTCAAAACGTGTGTGATTGGCTGATGGGAATACATAATATAAAAATGTATTTTGCTTAACTTTTCTTAATCTAGTGAAAATAGGCTGTGAAATAATCCATTTTTCAATTTCAGACAGCTTAATGTCACCATGTAATGGATCTAGTATACTGCCATAATAATTATCTCTATAATTACTCATTTTTTATCTTTTTTATTTTTCTAACTATTTTCTAAGATTTAATTTGAATATGGTATTATAAAATTAAACATTAGAAAAAATAGGTAATGAAATTTATTTTTAGACAATTATATCAATAAATTAAAATTCAACACCAAGTATTTCTACGCATTTTATAAAACCCATAAAAAACAAAAAAGCCCAACATAAAAAAGTTGAGCTTTTCAAAAATTATCTAATTATCAAAATTGACAAATTATCTAATTGGAAGATTGTTCAGCAGAATCTGATACTTTCTCCCCACAGGAACAATATCACCATTAGACATCGTAAGATTTTTGGTCGTAACAGCAGCAATTTTGGTTGTATTTACAATATAAGATCGATGTACTTGTATGAAATGTGCACAATCAATTTCGGCGCTTATACTCGCAAGCGAACCGTAAATGACAATCGGAGATTTTAATTTGCAATTGTACAATTTCATGTAATTGCCTAGGCTTTCTATGTATAAAATATCAGAAAGAGGCGTTTCAATTACTTGTCCGTTGGAGCGGTAAGAAAGTACTTTTTCGTCGTCGGTGTTTTCTTTTTTTAGGTTATTTCCTGAATGATAGGTTTTGGCTTTTTCTATTGCTTTTGAGAATTTATCGAACGAAATGGGTTTCATTAAATAATCAATCGCATCGTTTTGGAAGGCTGAAAGCGCAAAATCAGAATAAGCCGTTGTAACAATCGTAATGGGGCGTTTGGGCTGGAGTTCCATTAATTCGACACCCGAAATTACAGGCATATTAATATCTAGAAAAATAATATCGTATTGGTTTTCGTTGAGCAGTTTTATGGCTTCCATACCATTAAAAGCGCTTCCGGAATGTTCCAGTTCGTCAAATTTGGAGATGTGCGAAATCAAGGCTTTGTGTGCCGGCGATTCGTCATCGATTATTAGACAGCGGTAGGTAAGTGCCATATACTCAATTTTACGATAAAGATATCTTTTTCTTTTTTACAGCTCAAATCATGTTTTAGACGATATACCTCTAGACGTCTTTTTAAGTTTTCAATTCCAATTCCCGTGCTCGAAAGGCGCGATCCCGAATCGAGATAATTGTTTTTCAAAGTAAAAACAACGCTTCGGCAATTTACCTTCAAATCAAGATTGATAAAAGGTTCGACAGTTTCGGCAGAAAACTTCACTGCATTTTCTACCAAAGGTAGAAAGAACAAAGGCGGAATCTCGATTTGGTCGTGAACACCTTCAATTTTTTGCGTTACAGCAAGTCTTTCGTTTCTAAAAGTGTAATATTCAATGTATTTTTTGATAAAGGCAATTTCTTCCTGCATTAAAACAAAATCTTTTTTAGAAGCTTCAATCTGATAACGCAGCAAATCTGAAAGATTCAGGATTCGATCTGGAACTTTTTCTGGTTCTAATAAAGCTTCTCCGTAAAGATTATTCATTGCATTCAATAAAAAATGCGGATTCAGCTGTTGTTTTAAAAACGAAAGTTCTGATTTGAAATTCATAATATCTTTATCGGCTTGGCTCATTTTTTTGCTAATAACAATATGCAGGAAATAAAAGAAACATCCGTTTATAATAAGCGATACAATCTGAAGGGTTTTTAAATTTCCTAACTCGACAAGCGGAAGGAACCAATTCATGAAGAAATAAAAACAAGTCCAATAAGCCGCAAGAAGCGTAAAAAAGATTTTAAACCTTTTATGAAATAAAAAAGGTTTGATGATGCAGATATTAAAAATCGTAATCCAAACAATACACGGAAAATATCCCATGGCAATTTTACTAAGAATATAAGACCAGCTGTGTCCGTCGAGTCTTACTTCGTCATAAATACAGGCCAAAATAACTAAGTAAACAAGTGTATTTACGATTAGGTTTCGTAGAAAAAAGTTTTGGTAGATTTTTGCAATTGTCATAGCGGCAAAAATAATACAATCATATAGTTTGTAGGTATTTATAAAGAAAAATTTATACCAACGCCATTCGTATAAATCATACGCCATTGGTATAAAATTGCTGTTAAAATAAAGACGTCTGCTTTATTTTTGATCTTGAGTTTCTATAATCTTTTTAATAATAAATAAAAATGTACCAGTTTAAAGAATTACAAGAAGCAGAGAGACTTGTGGAAATTTTTAAAACAAATGTCCAGAAAGAATCTGATCGGGATTATATCATGACGGTTATGCAAAATCAGTTTCCAGATTATAAAATCAATTTTGATCTGGAAGATTGCGATAAAATTTTACGAATTGAAGGTTTTGATTTGCAATATGATAATGTTGTGAATTATGTTTCTAGTTTGGGCTATACTTGCATAAGACTAGAATAATGTTTTTATAAAAACACAGTCAAAATCGGGTAAAAGTACGCAGCTGTATTTCTTTTTTTGTAAGTATTTTGTATGATATTCTAATTTAAAACTAAATGCAGAAATGATCGGTTTTATACTTTCGATTTTCCTATTTCTTCTAGAACAGTTAGCTTAAGAAAGCTGTCTGTGTTCTGGCTTAATTACAGCTTTTTCATTACGAAAAGGTTTGTGCTTTTTTGCATATTATTTTTCTAATTTTGTGGCATGAAAAAAGCACTCCAACTCTTCGATTTTAGCCAGAAAGTCAATTACAAAAATGAAATTTTAGCGGGTTTAACTGTAGCAATGACTATGATTCCAGAATCGCTGTCGTTTGCTATTTTGGCTGGATTTCCGCCATTAGTTGGGTTATATGCAGCTTTTATTGCCGGATTGATTACGGCTATTTTTGGTGGAAGACCTGGAATGATTTCGGGCGGAGCGGGAGCAACGGTAATTGTTTTGATCGCCTTGATGAAATCGCACGGAATAGAATATGTTTTTGCCGCCGTAGCTCTTGGCGGTGTTGTTCAGATCTGTATCGGACTCTTTAAACTCGGAAAATTTATTCGGTTAGTTCCGCAACCTGTAATGTTTGGCTTTGTAAACGGTTTGGCAGTTGTGATTTTTATGTCGCAGTTGGAACAGTTTAAAACCGTTGTAAATGGACAGGTTTCTTGGCTTGAGGGAACTCCTTTGTATATTATGTTAGGTTTGGTTGCTTTGACAATTGCAATTGTTTTGATTTTTCCGAAAATAACAAAAGCGGTTCCAGCATCTTTAGTAGCGATTATGGTTGTTTTTGCCTTGGTAATTATTTTTAATATCGAAACCAAAACGGTTGAAGATATCGCTTCAGTTCAAGGCGGATTTCCTCCGTTTCATATTCCGAATATTCCATTTTCTTTTGAAACTTTAAAAGTGATATTTCCGTACTCGGTAATCGTTGCAGCGGTTGGTTTGACTGAAGGTTTGCTTACGCTGAATTTGGTTGATGAAATTACGGGAACAAGAGGAAATAGTAATAGAGAATGCATTGCGCAAGGAAGTTCGAACATTTTAAATGGTTTTTTCTACGGAATGGGAGGCTGTCCAATGATTGCTCAGACTTTAGTAAATCTTGGAGCTGGATCAAGAGCTAGACTTTCAGGAATTATTGCAGCGCTGACCATTTTATTGATTATTCTTTTTGGAGCTCCTGTAATCGGTAAATTGCCAATGGCGGCCTTGGTAGGAGTTATGATGATGGTGGCCATTACAACTTTTGAATGGGCAAGTTTCAGGATTATTAATAAAATGCCAAGACATGATATTTTTGTTGGAATTCTAGTTGCTGTAATCACAATTGTACTGCATAATTTGGCTTTGGCAGTTTTAATTGGCGTAATTATTTCGGCTTTGGTTTTTGCTTGGGAAAGTGCCAAAAGAATTCGTGCACGACATTATATTGACGAAAACGGAATAAAACATTACGAAATTTATGGTCCATTATTCTTTGGTTCAACAGCTGCTTTTTTAGAAAAATTTGATATCAAGAACGATCCTGATCATATTATAATTGATTTTAAAGAAAGTCGCGTTTCTGATATGTCGGCAATTGAAGCTTTGAATAATATTACTAAAAAATACAATCAGATAAACAAAACGGTAGAGTTGCAACATTTAAGTGCCGATTGCAGACAATTGCTGAAAAATGCGGATGCTGTTATAAAAGTGAATGTTATTGAAGATCCGACTTACAAAGTGGTGTCTTGATAATTGTTAATTGTGAATTATTAATTGTAAATTATAAAAAACACGGCCAATATTCTGTAGAGACGCACTGCAGTGCGTCTACGCAATGTATATAAAACACAAACCCGACAGATTTTTAAAACCTGTCGGGGTTGCTATTTTTATCGGAATCACTCAGGGTGGCATTCGATTTTGCAACTGATAAATTTATGCTTTATTGGCTTGCCTCGAGCTTTAGCTAGAGAAATCAAAAAGAGCATAACAAAAAGGCTTTAGCCAAACCTAGTAGTTTGGCTAAAGCCTTTCAAAATGTTTAAATAAGCTGAACTCCAGCTAAAGCTGGAGGCAATTCAATTTCTTGATTGCCTAATTATCAAATTGACACATTATCTAATTTTTGCGCAGCGCACCCTCAACATCACTCAATTTTCCATCAATTTCACCTACTTGTAAGCCTAGAATATGAGCAATTAAAGGATAAACCGAAACGTTCTGAAACGTTTTTATTTTTTTATTGATTTTAAAAGCAGGGCCTTTTGCGTAAAAAATGGCATGCATATCTTTTTCGTTATTGTCATAACCATGCGTTCCGCCATTTATATGAGTACTTTCTTTGCTAACTAAACTCCATCCTTTTTCAGCTTCAATAACAAAATCATGCACACGCGGATTCGTTCCGTAATGTAATCTTTCAGGAACTTCAGTCGATTTCCAGAATTTAATGTGAGGCACTTTTTTCAAAGCATTGGCAATAGAATCTTGATAGCCTGATTTTGCCTGAAGGCTCATAATTGGATTGATAACGTCTTTGTAACCCAACCATTCTGGTTTTAAATAATCTAAAACGGCTACTTTTTTATCGTTGCTGATAGTGGCCATTCCGTGATCTGAAACAATAATCAAATTGATTTGTTTTCCAATAGGTAATTGATCTAATCGTCTAGAAATTTCTCCCATAATGGAATCCATTTTGATTACTGTTTTTTCAGTTTTTGGCGAAAGCGGACCAAAATTATGTCCAGTATGATCTGGCTCGTCAAAATACAAAGTCACCAAATGCGGACGCTGTTTCTCTGGAAGCTGCAGCCATTTCATAACCGTATCGATTCTAGCTCCGTACGGAACTTTACCATCGTAATTTTTGAAATAACTCGGATTTCTTTTGTCGATATCAGAACCTGGCCAAAAGAAAGAGGCTGTTTTTACGCCTTGCTGTTCAGCTAAATTCCAAATCGGATTTCCACCATAAAATCTTGAATCATTTTTAGCATTGCTTGACAATGAAAAAGACTGGTTCAAAGAGGCATCATAAAAAACATTATTGATAATTCCGTGATGATCTGGATAAAGACCTGTCACAATAGAATAATGATTCGGGAAAGTCTTACTTGGATAAGACGGTTTCATTGATTTAGCATGAACGCCTTCTTTTTCAATTTGTTTCAGATTTGGAAGATTATACATTTTGCCATAATCCCAGCGAAAGCCATCCATAGAAACTAAAACTACATAATTGTCTTTGCTATTTTGAGCTTGTAAAAAAGTAGTAAGAAGTAAAAATGTAAAAGATAAAAAGTGAGTTGTGAATTTTCTCATTGCGCAATTTTAAATAGAACTGCAAAGGTAGAGATAACATATTTTTTAAAGAAAAAGAGAATGTTAAATAAAAAATGGTTGCCACGACTCGAGCGATAGCGAACTGACGAAGTAATTACACTAATTTCCACGAATTATTTTGCTTGTAAAAAGTTGCCACAGATTACGCAGATTAAAAGGATTTCTTTATTGGTTGCACTAAAAATTTTTCACGCAGATTTTACAGATTCAAGCAGATTAGTTTAATTTTTATAATCTATGATCTGCATAAAATAAAAATCCTTTTAATCTGTGTAATCTGTGGCTGAAAAGAAAAATCATTCGTGGAAATTAGTGTAATTAGTGGCAAACAAAAAAAGCGCCAGAAGTAAATCTAGCGCTTTTAAGTTTTAAGAAGAGAATGAATTACATCATTCCTGGCATTCCGCCACCCATTGGCATTCCGCCACCAGCATTTTCTTCTTTAATATCAATTAATGCACATTCTGTAGTTAAGATCATTCCAGAAACAGATGCAGCGTTTTCAAGAGCTACACGAGTTACTTTTTTAGGATCGATAATTCCAGCAGTAAGCATGTCTACATATTCGTCAGTTTTAGCGTTGTATCCAAAATCACCTGAACCTTCAGAAACTTTAGCCACAACAACAGAACCTTCAAGACCAGCGTTTTCAACGATAGTTCTTAATGGAGCTTCAACCGCGCGAGAAACGATTTGGATTCCAGTAGCTTCGTCAGCATTGTCTGCTTTTAAGTCCGCTAAAGCAAGTTTAGCTCTTAATAAGGCAACACCACCACCAGCAACGATTCCTTCTTCTACAGCAGCACGAGTTGCGTGTAAAGCATCATCAACTCTGTCTTTTTTCTCTTTCATTTCAACTTCAGAAGCTGCACCAACATAAAGAACTGCAACACCTCCAGCTAATTTAGCCAAACGCTCTTGTAATTTTTCTTTATCGTAATCAGAAGTAGTAGTTTCCATCTGACCTTTAATTTGGTTTACTCTGTTTTTGATGATATCAGCTTCGCCAGCACCGCTTACGATAGTTGTATTATCTTTATCGATAGAAACTCTTTTTGCGTTTCCTAACATTTCGATAGTTGTATTTTCAAGAGTATAACCTCTTTCTTCAGAAATTACAGTTCCGCCAGTTAAGATTGCGATATCTTCTAACATTGCTTTTCTTCTGTCTCCGAAACCTGGAGCTTTTACAGCAGCAATTTTAAGCGCACCTCTTAATTTGTTTACTACTAATGTAGAAAGAGCTTCTCCGTCAACATCTTCAGCAATAATCAATAATGGTTTTCCTGATTGAGCAACTGGCTCTAAAACTGGAAGTAATTCTTTTAAAGAAGATACTTTTTTGTCGTATAATAAAATGTAAGGAGAATCTAATTCAACTTCCATTTTCTCTGGATTTGTTACGAAATAAGGAGAAAGGTATCCTCTGTCAAACTGCATTCCTTCAACAACGTCAACGAAAGTATCAGTTCCTTTAGCTTCTTCTACAGTGATAACACCTTCTTTTCCAACTTTAGCGAAAGCTGTAGCGATTAATTCACCAATAACTTCATCATTGTTAGCAGAGATAGAAGCAATTTGTTTGATTTTATCAGAATCACTTCCAACAACTTTAGCTTGTTTCGCTAAGTCAGCCACGATAGTTTCAACAGCTTTGTCGATACCACGTTTCAAGTCCATAGGATTTGCACCTGCTGCAACGTTTTTAAGACCTTCTTTTACGATCGCTTGCGCTAAAACTGTAGCCGTTGTAGTTCCGTCTCCAGCTAAATCATTGGTTTTAGAAGCAACTTCTTTTACCATTTGCGCACCCATATTTTCTAGTGCGTCTTTTAATTCGATTTCTTTTGCAACAGAAACACCATCTTTAGTAACAGTTGGTCCACCAAATGATTTTCCGATAATTACGTTACGACCTTTTGGTCCAAGAGTTACTTTTACAGCATTTGCTAATGCATCAACACCACGTTTTAATCCGTCACGTGCTTCAATATCAAATTTTATATCTTTTGCCATTTTAATTTTTGTTTAAAGTTTGATTTGTTTCAAGTTAAATGAAGTTCTTAATTCTTAGTACTCCGTACTTAATACAATATTTTTAGATAATCGCTAAAATATCATCCTCGCGCATGATTAGATAATCAGTGCCTTCCAGTTTTAACTCGGTTCCTGCATATTTACCATAAAGAACCGTATCTCCAACTTTTACAGTCATTGTGTGATCTTTAGTTCCGTTTCCAACTGCAACTACAGTTCCTTTTTGAGGTTTCTCTTTGGCAGTATCTGGAATAAAAATACCTGAGGCAGTTTTAGTTTCAGCTGCAACAGGCTCAATAAGTACGCGGTCTGAAAGCGGTTTAATGTTTAAAGCCATGATTTTATATTATTATAAGTTATACGATTTTTTTCTGTTCTATAAACTTTCAGAAACTGTGCCATGCTAGAAAAACTGACATTATTTCTTAAAAAAAATGCCAGCTTTGACAGGCTGGCATTAGATTTTATATAGAGCTTCTATTATTTAGCTGGTGCTGGAGTTGCAGGAGCTGGTGTAGTTCCTTGCGCTGGAGCTGCAGGTGCATTTGCAGGAGCTTCAGTTTTGTCAATGATTTTAGATTCTGTATCGCTTAAAGATCCAGAGAAGCTTAAGCTAGAAAGTAAAATTAGCACAATTAAAACAGTAGCTAAAGTCCAAGTACTTTTATCTAAAAAGTCAGTTGTTTTTTGTACTCCACCTAACATTTGAGTTCCGCTGATAGTAGACGATAATCCGCCTCCTTTAGGGTTTTGTACCATGATAACTACGATCAATAGAAAACAAACTATTGTGATTAAAACTAAAAAAATTGAAAATGTGCTCATTACTTAATTATTGTTATTGTTATTTTGTTGTAAAATCTTTATATCCGATATGCGGTCTGCAAAGAAAGTAATTTTTTCTGGATATTTCAAAATTAATATTTCATAAGCTTGAATTGCTTTTGTATATTTCTTTTGTTCCAGATATACTCTGGCCAGAGTCTCGGTCATTAGATATGAATTGTCCTCTATAGTGTCCTCAATTTGAACTACTGGAGCACTTGTTCCAGGTTTAATTGGAGAGATTTTCGGATTGGTTTCGATAAATTTATCGATAATTTCAGCCTTCTTTTGTCTCTCTTCTTCTTTTGCAGCTTCAATTTTAGCTTGTTCTTCTGGAGAAAGTTCATTTGACCTGTCAATTGGTTCTGTTCTAGATAGTTGAAGCCATTCTTGAAATGAATGTTTTTCGCTAAGAGAAAAATCCAAAGGTTTTCCAATTTCTAAATGCTCCGCAGCTGTTTTTGCAGGTTCATTAGGCTCTTCTTCTTCGATTATTTCTTCAATTGGCTCTTCGTTTTCTTCTTGAATTTCCTCTTCTTCTTTATCCTCAGATTGCAGAACTTCTAGAATCTCTTCTTTTGGCTCTTCCGGCGCTTTTGTTTCAGCTTCTTTAATTGAAGAAAGAATAGATCGTTCAACAGAATTCATTTTAAATTCCGGAATGATCATTTCTTCGATAACGCTGTCATCTTCCTCTTCTTCAACAGAATTTAAAACAGGCTCTTCAATAGTAAGTTCCGATTTTATTTCCTCAGCTTTTGCAGATTGTTCAATAGTTGCAGCTTCTGATTCTTTAATCGAGCTTAAAATAGAATTTTCAACACGATCAAATTTATGCTCTTCAACTACATTTATAGATTCAGGTTCAGTTACAGAAGGAGTTTCAGAAACTTTAATAGAACTTAAAATAGAGTTTTCTATACGATCAATTTTAGGTTCTTCTGTTATTATTGGTTCCTCTTCTATTTCTTCTTCTGATAAGATTTCATTTTCTTTCTCAATATTTGAAGCTGAGTCAACAACATCAATTTTATTTTCTGTTTCGATTACTGGTTTTTCAAAACTAATTGAATGCGCTTCTTTAATAGCAAGAAAAATAGACGGATCTATTTCAGGAAGTTTTTTAGGCTCTTCTATTATTACTGGTTTCTCAAAAGTAACAGAATGTGCTTCTTTTATGGCTAGAAAAATAGAAGGGTCAATTTCAGGAACTTTTTTAGGTTCTTCAATAATTACAGGTTCTTCTGCTTTTAATGGTTCCTGCGATTTTATTGGCTCTTCGATTTTTGTAAATGAAGGAGTTTCAATTGAAGAAATAAGTGTTTCTTTTATTACATCTTGAACTGGCTGCTCTTCAAGATCTGTCTTTATTTCAATAGCTTTCTGAATCTGTTCTGGCGAAATGATTTCGCTGTCAAAAACTGTAATTTCAAGAAGATCTCTCAATTTTTGTTCGTAGAAATCATTCTGAATAGAAGTGAAAGCTTCTGAAGTAATGAAATCAAATAAAACAGAACGATCTGCTGTATGTGCAGCCGTTACCTTTAAAGCATAATTATACTTAAAACTGTTTTGATTGTAAAGTCCTTTTAATCGTAATGCGCGTGCACTTTGAAAATACGGAAACTCATTCAAAACACTGCCTAATGCATCCGCTTGCTTTTCTGTAATAGCATCGGGTTTGTTCATTAAGTAGGTATAATCGCTAACGTTCATTCTTTATTTTTGGTTTAATCGGTTAATTGTTTAATCGTTTATTCGTTTTTGTTTGTTTTATCGATTAAACGATTCAACAAACAGCAAAACTACCATTTTGCTAATGATTCATTAAAGATATCCTGCGTAATTCTTTCAAAAATAACTCTGATTGCTTCACTTAAAACAGATCCTGTTGGTAAGTCTCTTCCTGGGAAATCATAATAGAATTCAAAAGACTTTTCAAAATCATCTGTTTCTTTCTTTTTATTCATGAATCTCACATTAACACGAATCGATAAACGGTTTTGAGCTGCCTGTTGGTCTGCGGTCGCAGTCATTGGAGTGATTCTGTAATCTGTAATTTCCCCTTCATAAACTAAATCCCCGCCATTGCTAACTAAGTTTAAATTAGTTTGATTCATAATCAAATCCTGTAAAGCCAAGGTGAAAGTTCTGTCGATTCCAGGTTCAATTAAATCGGCATTATTGTGAAAGAAGTTAACCTGAAATGTTTTGGCATCGATTTTTCCAGTTCCTGTAAAGTTATACACAGAACAGCCACTTAACATAAAAAGGCTTAAAAGTGCAAAAAGAGAATATATTTTTTTCATAATATTTAAGAGGAAATCCCAATTTTTAAATTCCAAATTCCAATTGTGCCAAATATAGGTAATTGGAATTTGGAATTTCGAAATTGTAATTTAATTATTTTTATAAGTCGAATTGCTTGATTTTACGGTATAAAGTTCTTTCAGAAATACCTAGTTCATCTGCAGCAGCTTTACGTTTTCCTTTATTTTTTTCTAATGATTTTTTGATCATTTCGATTTCTTTTTGTTCCAAACGTAAAATTTCTTCTTCTTCGATGGTTTCAGCAAATAAATAATTATCGTCTTGCATCTGATAATTATCTTCTCGAACAGCAGGCGTTGTCATAACAGCGGTTCTTGGTTCTTCTTCAAAATCAATTTCGCTATCGTTTTGCTGATTTCCGTATATTTTCTGAATCAGATTCGGATTAATATCCTGTACTTTAGATGTACCATTTTTCATCAACTCTAAAGTCAGTTTTTTCAAATCGTTCAAATCGCTTCTCATATCAAAAAGCACTTTATACAAAATGTCTCTTTCTGTGCTAAAGTCACTTTCTTTTTTACTGTCGTTGATAACAGAAGGCAAGTTGCTTCCTTCAGCTGGTAAGTACGATTGTAAAGTTGCTAAAGTAATATCTCTATTAGTTTCTAAAACAGAAATCTGCTCAGCTACATTTCGAAGCTGACGAATATTTCCGCTCCATCTGAATTTCTGCAAAAGCTGAACGGCGTCATCATCCAATCGTAAAGGAGGCATTTTGTATTTATGAGCAAAATCGGCCACAAATTTTCTGAACAACAAATGAATATCGTCATTTCTTTCGCGTAAAGGTGGTAATGTAATTTCGACCGTACTTAAACGATAGTACAAATCTTCACGGAATTTTCCTTTTTCGATTGCATTGAATAAATTCACATTTGTTGCAGCAACAATACGAACATTTGTTTTTTGAACCTGAGAAGAACCTACTTTTATAAATTCTCCGTTTTCAAGAACACGAAGCAATCTTACCTGAGTGGTTAGTGGTAATTCACCAACTTCATCTAAGAAGATTGTTCCGCCATCGGCCACTTCAAAATAACCTTCACGAGTACTTGTAGCACCTGTAAACGCGCCTTTTTCGTGACCAAAAAGTTCACTGTCAATAGTTCCTTCCGGAATTGCACCGCAGTTTACGGCAATATATTTACCATGCTTTCTGTGTGAAAGCGAATGTATAATTCTAGGAATATTTTCTTTACCAACACCACTTTCCCCAGTTACCATAACCGAAATATCAGTTGGAGCAACCTGAATGGCTTTTTCAATGGCGCGATTTAATTTCGGATCATTACCAATAATTTCAAATCGCTGTTTTATTGCTTGAACTGTTTCCATATAGATTTTGTTTCAAGTTTTTATTTGTTTCAGGTTTTGCCTAAAACTTTGGCTTGTATTTTTTGTCTGCCACGAATTTCTCGAATTTCACAAATTCTTGAAAAGTGGTTAATGAATTACTCTTTTGTGTTGTAATGTCTTTTTATTAAAATTAACGATAATTCCTAAATCACTATCAGCTAATTTTAAATAATTTATTGTTTGAGCGATATATTCATCAACTATTTCTTTTGATGCTTTTACTTCTAATATGATTTCGTGATAAACTACAAAATCGGCATAAAATTTATGCGCTAAAACAATTTCTTTATATTGAATATCGTATTCTTTTTCACGTTCATAGGGGATATTATGTTTTTTGAACTCGTATTCTAACGCGTCTTTGTAAACAATTTCCAAAAGACCTCCGCCTAAAATTCTATGAACTTCCATACAAATTCCAACAATTTTATAGTACTCTTCTTTTCTGTATAATTCCATGCTTGTTTTTTTAAAACAAAGCTATAGAAATTTTTGAAAGAAAATTCGTGTAAATTTGTGAAATTCGTGGCGAAAAAAAAACTTAATTCATGCTACTAAGCCCAACTGCTTCGCCTTTTAAAGTTCCGCTAGTACAGCTTGTGATTTTTACGTTTACGAAATCTCCAATTTTGTAATTTTCTTTTGGGAAAACCACCGTTATGCTTTGAGAATTTCTTCCAGAAAATTCATCTTTAGATTTCTTAGAAACTTTTTCTACTAAAACTTCAACTGTTTTGCCAACGAATTCCTCACTTCTAAACCAAGCATGTTTTTGTTGTAAATCGACAATTTCCTGTAATCTTCTTGCTTTAGTTTCCTCTTCAACATCATCCTTCATTTTCCTTCCAGCCAAAGTTCCAGGACGTTCAGAATACGAATACATATAACCGAAATTATATTTTACATATTCCATCAAGCTCATTGTATCTTGATGATCTTCTTCAGTTTCGGTTGGGAAACCAGCAATCATATCCTGTGAGATCGAAGCATCTGGAACAATTGCTCTAATCTTATCAATCAAAGCCATGTATTCTTCACGAGAATGCAAACGATTCATTTCTTTTAAAATTCGGTTACTTCCAGATTGAACAGGAAGGTGAATATGTTTACAAATGTTTGGATATTTCGCAATAACATGTAAAATACTCTCATGCATATCCTGCGGATTAGAAGTCGAAAATCGAATACGCATTTTAGGAAAACCAGCAGCAACCATTTCTAACAATTGATCAAAATCAACTGCAGTTGCTTTTTGCATTTCAGAAGCATTTACGAAATCCTTTTTCAAACCGCCACCGTACCAAAGGTAGCTGTCAACGTTTTGGCCTAAAAGCGTAACTTCTTTATAGCCTTTGCTCCATAGATCCTGAATTTCGGCCATAATACTTTGCGGCTCACGGCTTCTTTCGCGTCCGCGTGTAAATGGTACAACGCAAAACGTACACATATTATCGCATCCGCGCGTGATCGAAACCAAAGCGGTGATTCCGTTGCTCATTAAACGAACAGGTGAAATATCTCCGTACGTTTCTTCTTTTGATAAAATTACATTAATGGCGTCGCGTCCTTCTTCAACTTCAGCCAATAAATTCGGAAGATCTTTATAAGCATCAGGACCAACAACAAGATCAACTATTTTCTCTTCTTCCAAGAACTGACTTTTCAAACGCTCAGCCATACAGCCTAAAACGCCCACTTTCATTTTCGGATTGGTACGTTTTACAGCATTATATTTCTCTAGACGTTTACGAATAGTCTGTTCAGCTTTGTCACGAATAGAACATGTATTTACCAAAACCAAATCGGCTTCTTCAAGAACAGAAGTTGTATTATATCCTCCGTCAGACAAAATGGAAGCTACGACTTCACTGTCCGAAAAATTCATAGCACAGCCGTAACTTTCTATAAAAAGTTTTTTAGTATTCTCAGGTTTATTTTCCAAAACAAGACTTTCGCCCTGTTTGCTTTCTTCAATAATCTTTTCCATTGTAAAAATTCAAAGTGCAAAGATAGGGTAATTGCATCTAATATGACAAGATGGCAGATAAAGAATTAACAATGTTTTGGTAAATAGCAAATTCCAACATTTTATTCTAACCATTTTGCCATCTACATTTCACATTTTACAATTTTTAGAAGCTATTTCCAGCTTTCCACTACTTGTCCTCATAAAAAAAAGCAAAGTTTCTAATGTTATAAAAAGAGCTTCCGTTGGTCGCTTTTTTACAACAAGAAACTTTTGCTTTTTTTACTCCGGGCAATCCGTTCCAATCTGGGCTAGGAAATTCAATTTCAAAAGAAAACTTAAGTAGAGTAAATTATAAATTGAATTATAGATTTTAAGAAATGTTTTTTACAATTTAAAATTTTAGCTCTAAAATGTAAAATTAAAAGGGATTTCTTGGTTAAAAATCACTAAAAGTTATACCTATATATATTATCGAGATTATTACAGATAAATCTGCAATTTTAAGTTTCATAATATCAAAATACCTCAAAAATGCATTCGTAAGGTTAATATTTAAAAAAAATAAATACTTTTGTTGCAGAAAAATAGAGCAATGGCAAAGAATTTAGTAATAGTGGAGTCACCTGCAAAGGCGAAAACGATCGAGAAATTTCTTGGGAGTGATTTTCAGGTGGAGTCAAGTTATGGACACATAGCGGACTTACCATCAAAGGAAATAGGAGTAGATGTAGAAAATGGTTTTAAACCAAAATATGAAGTTTCTCCGGATAAAAAAGCCTTGGTAACGAAACTTAAATCACTATCTAAGAATGCCGAAACGGTTTGGTTAGCATCCGATGAGGACCGCGAGGGAGAGGCTATTTCATGGCACTTGGCGGAAGAATTAAAATTGGATACAAAAAAGACCAAACGAATTGTTTTTCATGAGATTACAAAATCTGCGATTCTCAAAGCAATCGATAATCCAAGAGAAATTGACTATAATTTAGTAAATGCACAACAAGCACGTCGTGTTTTAGATCGTTTAGTAGGTTATGAATTGTCTCCGGTTTTATGGAGAAAAATCAAAGGCGGACTTTCAGCAGGTCGTGTGCAGTCAGTTTCTGTACGTTTGATTGTGGAAAGAGAACGCGAAATTCAAAATTTTAATGCAGTTGCAACGTATTCTATTGTTGCAGAATTTGTAAACGAAGCAGGAAAAGCTTTTAAAGCAAAACTTCCAAAAAACTTCAATACTAAAAAAGAAGCCGAGGATTTCTTAAATCAAAACATCGGCTCTAAATATAAGGTAGCCGATTTAGAAACTAAGCCTACCAAAAAATCTCCAACAGCACCTTTTACAACTTCGACACTTCAGCAGGAAGCGGCGAGAAAATTGTATTTGCCAGTTGGAATTACCATGCAGTTAGCACAGCGTTTATATGAGGCGGGACTTATTACTTATATGAGAACCGATTCTGTAAATCTTTCTAAAGAGGCAATGGATGCTGCACAAGCAGAAATTATCAAATCTTACGGAAAAGAATTCTCTAAGCCGAGAGTTTTTGCTAATAAAAATAAAGGAGCACAAGAAGCGCACGAAGCAATTCGTCCAACTGATATGTCTCGACATACTGTAAATATCGACCGTGATCAGGCTCGTTTATACGATTTGATCTGGAAAAGAACTTTGGCTTCGCAAATGAGCGATGCACAGCTTGAAAGAACAAATGTGAAGATCGAAGCAGATAATCATGATGAGATTTTTACAGCTTCAGGAGAAGTATTACTTTTTGAAGGTTTTTTAAAAGTATACTTAGAAGGTCATGATGATGACGAAGAAGAGCAAGAAGGAATGCTTCCAGCTTTAAAAGTAAACGAAAAACTGGCTAATAACTATATTACAGCCACAGAACGATATTCAAGACCGCCTGCACGTTACACAGAGGCATCTTTGGTTAAAAAACTGGAGGAACTTGGAATTGGTCGTCCTTCTACTTACGCACCAACAATTTCTACAATTATCAATAGAAATTATGTTGAAAAAGGAACTCTTGAAGGGGTAGAGCGTAATTATACACAGCTTACTTTGCAAAATAGTAAAGTAGGTGAGAAGGTTCTGAAAGAAAATACAGGTTCTGATAAAGGAAAATTGGTTCCTACAGATATCGGAACGATTGTTACTGATTTCTTGGTAAAGAATTTTGGAAACATTTTAGATTATAATTTCACTGCGAAAGTAGAGCAGGATTTTGACGAAATTGCCGAAGGAAATATAGACTGGGCAAAAATGATGCAGGATTTCTACAATAAATTTCATCCAAATGTAAAAGAAGTTGAGGCCAACGCCGAACGCGAAAGTGGAGAAAGAATTTTAGGAAAAGATGCTGACGGAAGACAAGTTTCTGTTCGTTTAGGAAAATTTGGGCCAATGGCACAGATTGGAGAGGCAGACGATGAAGATAAAAAGTTTGCCAGCTTAATGGCAGATCAAAATATAGGAAACATTACGCTTGAAGAAGCTTTGAATTTATTCTTGCTTCCAAAAAGTTTAGGTGAATATAAAGGAGAAGAGGTAGAAGTAAATAATGGTCGTTACGGTCCTTATGTTCGTCACGGAAGTGTTTTTATCTCATTGCCTAGAGGAGAAGATCCTTTAAATGTTTCTAAAGAAAGAGCTCAGGAATTAATTGACGAAAAAGCACTTGCGGATGCGCCAATTGCAGTTTATAAAGGAGAAGCTGTTCAAAAAGGAGTGGGACGTTTTGGACCATTCATTAAATGGAACGGTCTTTTTGTAAATGTGAGCAAGAAATACAATTTTGATAATCTTTCTCAAGCAGATGTTGAAGAATTGATTGAAGAAAAACTTCAGAAAAACATCGATAAGGTTATTCATAACTGGGAAGAAGAAGGAATTGTAGTAGAAAAAGCTCGTTGGGGACGTTCTGTAATTTTAAAAGGAAAAATCAAAATTGAATTAAGCAAAGATGTTGATGCGACAAAATTAACATTAGCACAAGTTCAAGAAATGATTGCGGCTAAAACGCCTGCTAAAAAAGCGCCTGCAAAGAAAACTGCAGCTAAAACAACAACGGCTAAAAAAGCTCCAGCTAAAAAAACAGCTGCTAAAAAGAAATAAGTATATAAATGGAATTTGATTTTCTAGAACCAGTTAATGATGGAATTATAAGATTCGTCGGAGGACTGTCTTCACAAGAGCTTGGAAGTAAAGTTGTTTTTCATACCCAAGATCAGTTTCCTGATATTGCACAAATTAGCATTGCTATAATTGGTGTTTTGGAAGACCGTACAAACATCAATATGATTAACGAAGTTAATCTTTCTGCTGTGCGTAAAAAGCTTTATAGTATGTTTCCAGGTAACTGGGATGCTTCAATAGCAGACCTTGGGGATATACTTGCAGGCGATTCTGTAGAGGATACTTATTTTGCATTAAAGAAAGTTACAGCTGCATTAATCAAGAATAAAGTCATACCTATAGTCCTAGGAGGTTCTCAGGATTTGACTTATGCTTTATATCGTGCTTACGATGATTTGGAGCAGATGGTAAATTTGGTTGCAGTTGATAATAAATTCGATTTTGGTAAAGAAAATGAGTCAGTTTCGGCTAATTCATATCTTACAAAAATCATTATTGATGAGCCA
>Ga0308157_10001555_pt1 | contig 45649 bp, 41 predicted proteins | sample PhyBR1_FD_201035 | JGI IMG/M metagenome (GOLD analysis project Ga0308157, IMG submission 201035) | Phyllosphere microbial communities from UC Gill Tract Community Farm, Albany, California, United States - DLSLB.R1 | ecosystem: Host-associated > Plants > Phyllosphere > Unclassified | place: USA... | reverse complement strand
TCCGTAATAGAATGAGCCCGTAAGGAATTTGAAACGGCTTGCGTAGTAATATGTACCTGCAGGAAGTCCTGAGATCGTGTACATATACTCATCATTATTGTCTGCCTGAACGTTGAACGTAGCAAGATGCCATGCTGTTTCCGGCCATGTTGAAGGGTCGCCTGCATTTGCAGAAACACCTATCCATGCAGTGATATTAGCGCCTTGTCCGGCAGCTTGGGTAACACCATCTTTGTAAACCTGAGCGTAAACTGTATGTGTACCACAGGTATTGATAGTGCCTGTAGCAGGGTGCTGCAGGTTAGCCCAGTCGATACCACAGTTAAGTACTGTAACATCTGCAGTTGCCGTCCTTGTACATCCTGCCGCATTTGTAACGGTAGCCGTATAAGTAGTTGTAGCCTCCGGGGCTGCCGACTTAACATATACCGTACTGGCATTTGTACCTGCAACATATGGTGTCGCAGCTGTCGCATCCGTATAAAGGTTAGCAGCCGGAGACCAGGTAACCGTATTGGAAAGGTTGAATGCGAACCTTGCATTTGGCCTTGCCGTACGTACACCTTTAGTTGTAACCGTAGTAAGGTCCAAAGCCTGTAGGCTTGCTACACCCGGAGGTGTAGTACTGTCCTTAACCAGGTAATAAGCACTGTCGAATGTTGTTGTTGTTGTCTTTATCGTAGTACCTGCACCATTTCCTCCGTTACCGGAATTATGTACAACTTCTACAACGATATTGCTTACACCATCCCATACGAAAGGTGTGGTAAAGTTAAAGGTAACAAAACCTGTTGTACCCGCTACCGGAGTATAATTCGCATTATAAACCGTAGAAAGTGATGTGAACGGTACGAATCCACCCGTCATGTTCTCATTAGAAGAAGAACCGATCCTTATGGTTAGGTCGTTCAGTGTTTTATCCGATGAGTTAGCGAAATCGAAAGCGATCGAGCTAATTGCCACGCCGGCGATCATTCCCTGTGCTTCAAGTTCTGCTTTTTTGTATAACATTTGTGTCCAGTGGCCACCATACCATGCGTTGAACGGATTTGGATGCTCAGTAGAGCTTGGAGCCGTTGTGCCCGTACCTATGGTAGCATTTCCTGATACTGTTCCACCTGTAGCTGTAAGTGCCTGTACAGCATCGGTACATATAGTAGATGCAGCAGGAGAAAGCGTAATTGCAGATGGTAATGCGTTAACCGTTACAGTAAACGTCTTGCTCACAGAACACATACTTCCTGCAGACTGCGTAGCAGTAAGCGTATACGTAGTTGTAGCCGTTGGGTTGAATGTCCATCCCGTTGTTTGGTTCCCTGTTACGCCTGTAGCCGGAGCCCATACATAAGTATCGTAATCCGCAGCGCCGGCAGTAACCGTTACTGTTGACGTTTGTCCGTTACAGATCGTAGCTGTAGCCGCGCTCAGTGTAAGTGCCGGAGGTGTAGTAACCGTAGCCGCTACAGCCTGGCGTGGAGAAAGGCAAAGTTTATTACCATTGAAAATGAACTTTGGCCTTAACGAATAAGACGTAAGGTTACCACCACTTGTTGCACCACATGCTACCGAAGCAGCCGTTGCTGAAGAGGTATGGAATTTAACAGTCGATACGTACGATGTAACATCAGCCGCTACCGTCCTGCTCATTGTTGCAGATGAAGAACCGTTCCCGTGGCAGAATTCAACAACGATATTAGAAATACCGTCCCATACGAATGGTGTAGTAAACGTGAAGGTATTAATACCTACAGTAGGAAGGTATGACGGACTTGTATAAACTGTTGCAAAACCACTGTTGCTTGTAAATGCGGTCATTGAAGTTGCATTGCTCGCACCAACCTTGATAGCCAGGTCGATCATTGGCAATGTTCCTGCCGATGTAACATCAAGAGCAATGGAGTTGATAGCACCGGCACCTATACCGGCAGCATATAGCTCAGCCGCGGTGATAAGGTGTTGCGTGTGGTTGTTGCTCCACAAAGAGTAGAACGGGTTAGAATAGGTATCGGTAGTTGTCGCACCGGCACCCACAGCTACATCCGTGTTAAGGGTCGATGATGCGCTGCTCACATAATAGTTGGTCGTAGCAGAGATAAGCGGTGTAGTGAATGCGTTGCCTGTAGCGATCACACTACCGCCTGTAGCAGCATTATACCAAATATACTGTGTACCCGCGGGGGCAGTAGCCGATAGCGCTACAGTACCTTGTCCGCAAACAGATCCGCCGGTAGTGGCAGTAATATCCGGGTAATCACAAAGTGTAGTGAATGTTCCTGAAGGTGTCCAGTTACTAAAGTCAGAACCACATACGCTCCTTACAAAAACATAATAGGTCGTAGAGCTTGTAAGTGAACCTATGTTAGCAGTAAGTCCAGCAGCAGGTGTTCCTGCACCGGCAGGTGCTGTATTTGTTGTAGATACAACATACTGATATCCGGTTGGCGAACTTTGAGCCGGAGCTGCCCAGTTTATCGTAGCACTGTTCTTCGTAACACCAGTAGTTGCAGCCAGTACGGGGGTTTCACACGCCGGGATAGCTTCTATGATCAGGTTACCGATGTGGAAGTCATAATCCTGGTCAGCCTGGTTAACCGGGCCGTCTGTTGCCTGAAACGCGATCTGGATGGTTTGTCCTATATACGCATTAAGTAAAACAGTGTACTCTGTAAGCTGGTTAGTAAGCGTAGTGGTGCTTGCCGCGTCAAATGTATAAAGAGGCGTCCAGTTGGCACCGCATCCGTCTGTAGATACAAGTACCATTACCTTGTCATCTGTACCCTGCATACGATGTACGTCGGCAGTTGTAGTACCAGCCGCTGCATATTCTGCGATGGCAGCCTTAAACTTCAGCCTGCTGTTAGCAGTGATCGCCATTTTAGGGCTAATGATCCATGCATTGGTAGTATTATCAAATAGGTTCACTTTAGCTGTAGTGATCCCAAAAGCCGTGGACTGCCTCCAGCCTGAAGATGTATCCAGTCCGTTCACAGGATTTGTGCTTGATGGGTTGGTACCCGCAACAGTAGGGATAGATGCTTCATACCATCCCGGTACGGCTGTAGAAAGGTTCGCACCAGTATAACCTGTAAAATTGTTAATAACAGCAAGCGGCATTGTAGCCGGTGAAAGCGTAGTAACTGTTATTCCATTTGTTCCTGTAGTGGTGTTGTAATAATAATCGTATGGGCCCGGACCGCATCGGTTATAATCAAAAACCTTTACATAGTATTGTGTTCCGCAGGCAAGTCCTGTAATGGTTACCGATGTACCGGTACCGTCATAAACTATCTGCTGGCCTGTACCTGCATAAGCAGCTGCTGCGGTAAGTGCAGGCTGGCCGGTCACGTTCACAGGGTCGGTTATAGGAGTAGTGCTCACAACCACCATCCTCCTGCCGCCGTTGCCTACGGTCCAGCTTGCAGAAAATGCATTGATGGATGTATTTGCAGCAGTTACAGTAATTGCGGTCGCCTGTGTCGATGGCGCTGCAACAGGGTTTATAGTTGTAACATCAGAGTATACGGCGTCGCCACCGTTCGCACAAGTTACTTTTAGCCTGTACTGTATCGATGCTCCTGCGAATACAGGAGGCGTGTAGCTTGCTGTATTCGCACCTGCTCCGCTTGTTACAGAAGCCCAGTCAGTACCGCCGTTAAGCGATTCCTGCCATTGGTAAGCGATGCCGGGTATTGAAAGCGAAGTTGCCCCCGCTACAGTTATTACGCCCGGCGCTGTGCCTGAACATACAGAGCGGATCAGTGTCGTACTGGTAGTTCCCGCTACTGGCGTAGCAGTACACGCTGCCGGTGGTGACCACTTGAAAGTAAGTCCGGGAACCGGGAAGGTTACCGTAGTATTGAACGACATCTTAGAAGAGTTGGATGTTCCTACTACAGAAGCATTCCAGTCGGTTGTCGTGGTCCTGTTGTTGATGTTCGTAGCAAACGTGTTGTTTGGCCCTTTAATACCAACTTCTGCAACCCATGCAGTTGCAGCTGTAGATGAGGTTGCCATTGAACCGTACACAATTTCAACTACATTGGATGTTTCGTTAAGTACGATCTGGTAGTTAATGCTGCTTGTTTGCGCACCTGTGGTATACCTCTTGGCGTTTTTCCACTGCACTACCAGTTTACGGTTTGGAGCCGACCCCACAAGGGCATAAGACAGTTCAGAGCCTGCCTGTCCCTGCAAGTCAATACCGACACCGCTAATAAGATTACTTATTATCGCTGTACCGCTTGATAATGGCGCAGTGTTACTTTCAATACCGAAAGATCCTGTGCCTAACTTGATCCATCCGTTGTAGTTAACAGCAAATTTGTCATAAGCAACACCGTCATAAACAAAACTGAACCCGATAGGGAACCCAGTATTGGTTATTGTGCCGGTCTCGCCTGCTGTGTTGTTGTTAAATACCTGGTCGTCACTCCCCGTTCCACCTAAAACGGTGCCTCCGGAGATCTCTGTGTAGGTGCCGCTACTCTGTGAAAATGTGTAGAGTGTGGCTACCTGGGCTTTTGCCATCTGGACGCAGAAAAGGAAAAGGACGCACATAGAAAGCCATGCAACCCTTCCATTCCGTAACGCCCGATAAGCAATTGCAGAAGTAAATTTTCTCATAGTTTATTAATTATTTTTAAAAAGTTAATAAAACTATAAATTTTAAGCCAACCTTTCTGTCAAAAGTAAGACCTTGTTACATTTTTAGTAAAAATCAAAATTTTGTTATATTTGATCATATAAAAACTGTTAAAACATATTTTAAATCAAATATATAAATATTAAGTTAACAGTTATTTGTTAAATAATTATGCAATTTTTTCTTCGTAATTTGAGCAGTTGTTAACATATATGCACAAAAAATGCCCTTTCGGGCATTTTTTATCACAATATGAATATTATTCTTATTTAATGCTTTCAACTTGTACCATCTCATTGGCATCCTTCTTATAATCAACGTTCGCATAATCAAACCCGAACAGGTTGTAAAAGTCTTTACGATAACCATCAAGGTCTCCGATCTGTGACAAGTTATCCGTAGTGGCCTTTTCCCAAAGCTCAGCTACCTTAGCCTGTACGTCCTCACGCATTTCCCAATCGTCTATACGTATGCGGCCTTTTTCATCTACCGCGACCTCACCCGAGGTATAAAGCCTTTCGGCATAAAGGCGCTGCATTTGTTCAATGGTACCCTCATGGATACCCATCTCTTTCATCGTTTTATATAGCAGCGATATATACAAAGGTATGACCGGTATGGCCGAACTCGCCTGTGTCACAAGCGCTTTGTTAACCGATACATATGCCTTCCCTCCTATTTCCTTCAAATTCTCAGATATTTCGAATGCCGTAGCTTCAAGGTGGTCTTTGGCTCGCCCTATGGTACCTTTCCTATATACCGGTTCTGTCAGTGCCGGGCCAATGTAAGAATAGGCTACCGTAAGCGCGCCATCTGCCAGCAGGCCTTCCTTCTTCAGCGCATCGATCCACATCGCCCAGTCTTCGCCACCCATTACTGTAACGGTGTTCTCAATATCATCGCCTTCTGCAGGCTGTATGGTCACCTCAGATACTTTTCCGGTATGGAAATCTACCGTTTTGTTGCTGAATACCCCGCCTATCGGCTTGAGCGTAGAGCGGTGCAGCACGCCTGTTTCGGGATGCTGGCGCACCGGCGAGGCAAGGCTGTAGATCACAAGGTCCACCTGCCCAAGGTCGGCCTTGATAATGTCTATCGTTTGCTGCTTTACTTCTTTAGAAAAAGCATCGCCGTTAATGCTCTTGGCATACAGCCCGGCCGCATGCGCTTCTTTTTCAAAGGCGGCAGAATTGTACCACCCCGGCGAAGCGGTCTTGCCCTCCATAGGCGGCTTTTCAAAAAATACGCCTATTGTCGCAGCATCACTGCCAAAAGCGCTTGTTATCCTGGATGAAAGCCCAAAGCCTGTAGAAGCGCCAATTACAAGCACTTTCTTCGCTCCCGCTATGGGACCCTTCGATCTTACATATTCGATCTGCTGTTTCACATTTTGCGCTGCACCGTCCGGATGGGCAGTAAGGCAAATGAATCCTCTCATTCTTGGTTCAATGATCATATCTTCAAAAATATAGTTTGTAGAATTAGTATAGCAAATATAGCCTGATTTTTTAGTTCAGCAAAGCCCTCGCATGGTTTAAGGCCGAATCGGTGATATCCTTACCCGAAAGCATCTCTGCGATCTCCCGCACGCGTTCGTCATGTGATAGCAGCTTGAGCTCAGACACTGTTGTCTCACCCTGTGTGGTCTTGAACACCTTGTAATGCTGTTGCCCTTTAGAGGCTATTTGCGGCAGGTGTGTTATGGCAAATACCTGCATTGTACGGCTCATGCCTTTCATGATATCGCCCATCTTATTGGCTACTTCACCTGAAACACCAGTGTCGATCTCATCAAAAATAATAGTAGGCAATTTGGAATATTCCGCCAGGACGGCTTTTACCGCCAACATGATGCGGGACATTTCCCCGCCGGAAGCTACCTTCTTCAGCAGGCCGAAATCAGTACCCTTATTTGCCGAAAATTGCAGGCTCATAATGTCCTTCCCGTTGTTGTGATACGCATCCGATGCCGTTACCTCAAACCTGAACCTTGCGTTCGGCATACCCAGTTGTGACAGTATGGCTGTGATCTTTTCGGCAAGAACGGGTATGGCGCGCTGCCTTTGCTCATGCAATAAAGCGGCAGTATCATCTGCCCGTGCGCTGTATCTGTCACTTTCCGCGACCAGCTTTTCGATAGATGAATCAATATCCCCGGCAAGCAGCGCCTTGCTGTCCAGGTCCTCCTGTATGGCGAGCAGTTCTTCAACTGTAGTCACACTATGTTTTTTTTGCAATGAATAGATCAGCTGTAATTTCTGGCTTACGCGCTCCATCTCTTCGGGGTCGTTGGCCAGGCTTTCGTAATTTTGCGAAAGGTCGCCGGCAACATCATCCAACTCGATAAGCACGCTTGACACCCTTTCATAAAAGTCATTATATTCTGCCGATATTCCGCTTACTTTTTGCAAAGCGGCTTTTATCTCCTTCAAATTCTGGATCGCACCCATCTGGTCCTCATTTGCCACAGCCAAAGCCCTTGCCAGCGATTCCTTTATAAATTCGACATTCCCCAGCTTCTCAAGGCTGCTTTCCAGCTCCTCCTGCTCCCCTGCCTTTAGGTTGGCGGTGAGCAACTCTTGTAGCAGGAACGCATTATAATCTTCCTCTTTAGACAGCGTTGCCTTTTGCTCCCGCAACTTTTTTAGTTCAGCCTGCACTTTTTTATAGGCCGCGAGCTGTTCCTTGTACTGCATGAGTATTGCGCCGTTACCGGCCACCGCATCCAGTATCTGCATTTGGTAGGCCTCATCACTCAGTTCACGGGTCTGCTGCTGCGAATGGATATCGATAAGGTAGTCGCCCAACTGCTGCAATTCCTGTAAATTAACAGGGCTGTCGTTCACGAACGCGCGCGACTTACCCGAGGGGAGTATCTCCCTGCGGATGATGGTCACCTCTTCATAGTCCATGTCATTTTCCGTGAAAAATTCCTTCAGGTTATAATCCTTAATACCAAAATGGGCTTCTACAACGCATTTCTGCTCTTTGTCTTTTAGCGAAGAAAGGTCGGCACGGTTGCCCAACACCAATCCCAATGCCCCGAGTACAATAGATTTACCCGCCCCGGTCTCGCCCGTGATGATGGAAAGGTTATTAGAAAAATCAATATGGAGCTGCTCAATGAGCGCAAAGTTCTTAATGTGTAGTGTTTGCAGCATGGGTATTGCGATAGCTTTACAAATATAGCATTTTAGGTTAAGATATGCGGGTTTAGCCACAAACAAAAAGCCTCAAAACAAAACTGCTTTGAGGCTTTAAATTATATCGAAAATAATTACCTGATATTATTCCACTTGGAACCGTTCAAAGGCGAGATCCTGTTAAGTGTATCTACCAGGTCGGTCACGGTCACCTGCGGCCCTCCCGAAAATATGTCTACTACTTCGTTGGCCTTCGCGTCAAAAAACGTCCTCATCAGGAACGAGTTGGGCCTGGCACTGTGTACAGCGCTCAAACCCTTTAGCGCCGCGATGATCTTATCTTTTGCTTCTTTAGGATTTTCAGACATTTTATCAAGGCCGCCAATGTGATAGTTATATAAAGCCTCTCTCCATGCGGAATATGTGTTGGAAAGTATGTCATTGATAAGGAAATACCTGTTCTGGTTGCCATCCTGCTGGCTCCAGCCTTTGTAATTGCTGCCCTGCGCCAACGTAGCCATGCCCTGTGCAGCCTGGTAATAGTCGGTGCCTCCGTTCTTCGCAAAACTGTCGGCATCCATCCCTATGATCACATTGGCATAAAAAGATACTACCCCAACGAGGTTAGAATCAAAATTGTTCGGGTTATAAATAAGGTTTTCCCCCTCGGTATAACGAAAGCTTACGTCCTTATCATTGTAGTTGAATATCGGTGTGGAAAAAGTAGAGCCATAAACCGGCCTGGTCGATTGCACCTGCAGCGAGGCGCTGAAGGAATTGGAATCATATGCCGAGATCGTGAATATCATCGAGCAGTCGATGCGCTCGCTGCGCCCAAAGTTGCGGCTTGTCCAGCGGGTGTTGTTCACAAAATCACCAAGCGACTTTTCCAGCGTCTTGAATATTTGCGGATTGGCATCGGTGATCATCTGGTAATTTACCTGCACAGTGCAGTTCAGCTCCTGCGCCTTTGCGGAAAAACCCAAAAACAGCAGTAATACGCCTATGTATCTATACATTGTAATGCTTTTTTATTTTGTCGATAATATCTTTGGCAACATCCTCTTTAGACTTCAGTTCCATGGGCTCCTGGCGGCCTCCCCTGTCAATGAAGGTCACTTTATTCGTCGGTTTGCCAAAGCCGGCCCCTTCGTCATTAAGGGAGTTTAAAACTATCAAATCTAAGTTTTTTTTCGCGATCTTCGCTACAGCGTTCTCAATTTCATTTTCGGTCTCCAGGGCAAACCCTATAAGGTACTGCCTGTCCTTCTTTGCGCCAAGCGATGAAAGTATGTCCTTTGTCTTTTCCAGTTCCAGCACCAACGTTCCCTCGGTCTTCTTTATTTTTTGCGGCGCAATAGTTTTTGGCCTGTAATCAGCAACAGCGGCAGCGGCAACAGCGGCAGACACACCATCGAAATATTCATGGCAGGCATGGTACATTTCTTCCGATGACATTACCCGCACCACTTTTACCATTTGATGTTCCAGCTTTAGGTGGGTCGGGCCGGTGACCAAAACCACTTCAGCGCCATCATCGGCAGCGGCTTTCGCAATGTCAAAACCCATCTTGCCGGTTGAATGGTTCCCTATAAAACGTACAGGGTCTATCGGTTCGTATGTAGGACCTGCAGTAACCAGTATTTTTTTTCCTCGAAGGGGTAATTTGCCTTCGATGTCTTTTTCGATAAATGCTATGATATTCTCAGGTTCAGCCATCCTCCCTTCACCGTGGAGCCCACTGGCAAGCTCGCCCGATTCGGCAGGGATCATGATGTTGCCAAAACTTTTGAGCGCCTCGAAACTTGAAACTGTAGAAGGATGCCTGTACATATCCAGATCCATGGCCGGGGCAAAATACACAGGGCACTTGGCAGAAAGGTAGGTAGCAATGAGAAGGTTGTCGGCATTGCCCGAAACCATTTTGGCCATGGTGTTGGCCGTAGCAGGCGCAATGACAAAAAAGTCGGCCCAAAGGCCAAGGTCCACGTGGTTGTTCCAAACAGCATTCTCATCCTCCTCATTAAAAAAGGAGGTGTACACCGGGTTTTTGGACAGGGTGGACAGCGTTAGGGGGGTAATAAAATCTTTAGAGGCAGGTGTCATGACTACTTGTACATGCGCACCTGCCTTTATAAATAGCCTTACTAACGACGCTGTTTTATAGGCGGCTATCCCACCGGATATCCCGAGCAGTATTTTTTTGCCGCTTAAAACAGACATAGCTGTATATTATTTAGATTCTTTGTATGAAACTTTACCATCAAGCCATTCCTGTACGGCAAGCGCGTGCGGCTTAGGCAGTTTCTCATAAAATTTAGAAACCTCGATCTGTTCCTTGTTCTCAAAGATCTCCTCAAGGCTGTCGTTATACGTAGCAAATTCTTCAAGCTTTTCGATCAGTTCCTTTTTTATTTCGGTATTGATCTGGTTGGCCCTTTTTGCCATAATGGTAATTGCCTCGTAGATGTTACCTGTCGGTTCTTCGATCTTACTCTTGTTGTAGGTAACGGTGTTTACCGGGGCAGTTGTTTTCTTTAGGTCCATGGAGTCTTTATTTAGAAAATTTTTGTAATTCAGCTTCAATTTTTGCAAGGCTTTCATCGGCCTCTTTCTTGTATTTGGTCTCCGGCCTGAACTTAACCAGGGCGGCATAATTTGCCTTGGCATCGGTAAGCCTTTGCTGCTGCTTTGCAGGTACACTGTTTATGGCCAGCAGGTAGGACGAATCGAATTTATAGTAAAGCGCGTCTTCCTTTAAAGGTGTGCCGGGGAAGTCAATAAGGAAATTATCGAACGCCTTGATAGCGGCATTGTAATCTCCAAAATATTCGCCGGTCTTATGGTATTGCTTAGCGATCTCATAAGCCTTCTTTTCAAGCTTTTCCCTTAGCTCCTTTACCAGTTGGTTAGCCTCGGGCATCAGCTGTGAATTCGGGAAATTATTAATGAAGGCCTGGAGTTTGTCCAGCGCCTTGTAGGTATCGGTTTGGTCCAGAGAGTAACGCGGCGACAGCTGGTAGTAGCTTTTTGCACCTAAGAACGATGCTTCCTCGATCATCGTACTTCTTGGGTAGCTGGCTGTGAACTTCTCGAACTGGTAGCCCGCTGTATAAAACTGTTTCGTTTTGTATAATGACTGCGAATACATATAGAACATCTTCTCCGCCTGTGGCTTGCCGCCGTAGGATGGCGCTATCTGTTCAAAAAGGCGTATCGCCTTAGCGTATTTTCCTTTTTCATAAAGCATTTCGGCTGTTTCATATTTCAGCTTGATGTCATCAGATTTAAGTGCCTTCTGGAACTGGCTGCACGATGAGAATACTAATGCGATAAGGACTATGTAAAAAAATCTTGCCATATATATTGGTTAAACTGCAAAGCAGCCGCTATTTTTAAAGCAACTGCAAAATTAGGTAATAATTAGGTAATACAAAAATCTTTTTTCAAGACGTGGTCAAACAAAAAAAGATGCCCTGAAAGCACCTTCTTTAAACTGTATTTTGAAAGATTTATTGTACGATGTTATGTCCGACGGCACTAAAGTTTTTCATATCGTTGTCAAACAGGTACAAACCACCCTTATCGTCTCCTATCAGGTCGATCTTGTCGAGGATCAGTTTGGCTGTGGCTTCCTCCTCTATCTGCTCGCTCACGTACCATTGCAGGAAGTTGCTCGTGGCGTAGTCCTTTTGCGAAAGCGCGATGTCGACAAGGTTATTGATAGATTCGGACACCTTAACTTCATGGCGGTACAGCTGCCTGAACAACGCCTGGAACGAGCTATAGTCAAGTTTTGGCTCGTCCAGAGCAGAGACTATCGCGTGCCCGCCCCGCTGGTTCACATATTTCACAAGCTTGAGCATGTGCATCCTCTCTTCGTCGCTCTGCCTGAACATGAACGACGCAATGCCGTCAAAACCCTTCACCTCGGCCCACGAGGCCATGGCAAGGTATATCTGCGATGATTCCGCTTCGGCCCTTATCTGCTCATTGAGCGCTGCCAGCATTGTATCTGATAACATGATCTTTATTTTTTAGTATGATATCCTTATCTTACAAAGTTAGCCGATCTTCTTGACAAAAGCGCTCAGCCTGCCTGCAAGATCTTCGTTAACATTCACAAGCGGCAATCGTACCGTATCGCTACACACGCCCAATTCCTTAAACACGTGTTTTATGCCTGCGGGGTTTCCCTGCTCGAATATCATATCAATTGAATCGGCCAGTAAATAATGAAGCTTGTAGGCTTCGTCCACCTTGCGTTCAAGGCCTAGTTTTACCATCTGTGAGAATTCTTTAGGAAAGCCCTCGCCAATTACCGAGATCACCCCGGCGCCACCGGCAAGTACCATCGGCAGGGTTATCATGTCATCGCCGGATATTACAAGGAACCCTTCCGGAGCGCCCTGTATCAGCTTCATGGCCTGTACGATGTCGCCGGCAGCTTCCTTAATGGCAACTACATTTTTAAAGTCTTCTGCCAGGCGGATAACGGTAGACGGCAGCATGTTGCTGGCCGTCCTGCCCGGCACATTATAAAGGATGACCGGCACCGGAGAGGCTTCGGCAACAGCCTTAAAATGCTGGTAAATGCCTTCCTGCGTTGGCTTGTTATAATAAGGCGAAACCGAAAGTACCGCCACAAATGCCGAAAGATCGCGGGTCTTCAGCTCCTCCACCACTTCGGCAGTGTTGTTGCCTCCTACACCTAATACAAGCGGCAGGCGGCCAGCATTGGCTTCGATAACGGTTTTTATTACAAGTTCTTTTTCTTCTTTATTCAGCGTGGCCGCTTCCGCCGTAGTACCCAGCACCACAAGGTAGTCGATGCCGCCATCTATCTGGAAATTCACAACATTCTTCAGTCCGTCCACATCAAGGGAAAAATCTTTTTTGAAAGGCGTGATAAGGGCTACGCCCGTGCCAATAAGTTGCTGCATGTTATAGTTTGTTTAGTATTTTCAGGTATTTGAACAGTTCCGAAACAAATTCGGGGTATTTCTCGGCCTGGCTGCTGATCATGAAATGGTTTAGGCGGTTGTCCACACTGGAAAAACCCACTTTAAAATTTGCCTTCGACCTTAGCGTAGCCAGTACCAGCGGGGGCTTCTCCACATCATAAAAACTGATGAGCATATCGAATGGTGTTTCGATGAACTCCGCCACGTCGGGCTTTTCAAAATTGCCCGTTACCGATATGTCCTTCCGCGTGAAATGGCAGCAGTCCACGATCTCCTTTGGCTTTACTCGCTCCTTGAAACTTAACGTTCTTATGTTGTTACGGTCAATGCCATTGGCCATCAATTCTTTAATAAGCTGTTCCTTGTCAGCAAAATAGCTCTCATCAATGATCACTCCTACCCTGTGCACCACATCCGGCGATGACACCGGCTTGTAATGGGATAACTTTTTCTTAATGATCTTTTTTAAGCTAAAATCTTTAATAAACTTTAAAAACATAGTACTTTTACTTGTCGAATACAAAATTAATCCAAATATACCTCTCCTCAATGACAATCTCAAAAAAGTATGATACTTCCCTGAGGCGATTTTTTCTGTTATTAACGATGTGCGGGCTTATGGCCTGCGGTACATCAGGCTTCCACAATTCTAAGATCGAAGGAAAGAAGGTGCCGGTTACCGCCGAATATGCTGATACGCCGGAGATCGAAACCTTTATAAAACCCTACCGCGACCATATCAATAAAGACCTGGACAGCGTGCTCTCCTATTCACCGGAAACCCTTGATAAGTCCAAACCCATTGATAAATGGCAGACCCCGATAGGCAACCTGATGGCAGATGTAACGCTGGAAGCCGCCGATAAAGTATTGTTCGCCCGCGAAAAAAGGCATGCCGACATCTGCCTGCTCAACAATGGCGGCATACGGGCCATATTGCCAAAAGGCCATGTAACAGCCCGCACGGCTTTCGAGATCATGCCGTTTGAGAACAGCCTTGTGGTAATTGCGCTCAAGGGAGAGCAAATACGCGAGATCGCCGATTACCTGATAAAAGAAAAAAAACCGCATCCGCTGGCCGGAATGGAGATCCGCCTTGACAAAGACGCTACAATAGTAAAAGGCATTACCGTGAAAGGAAAACCTTTGGAACTGAATAAAATATACAATGTCGCCACATCTGACTACCTGTCGAATGGTGGTGACAATATGGAATTTTTTAAAAGGGGCGTTGCCACTTACGACCTTGACTACAAGCTGCGCAACGTATATATCGATTATTTTAAGTCGACCGATACCATCCAAGGATCAAGATCACTGCGTGTAATAACCGAAAAGCAATAATGAAAAGAAGGGACTTTATACAAAAAACAGCTGCCGGCAGCGCGCTTGTGTTAGGCGGATTGTCGCTAAGCAGCTTTGATAGTAACGACACCAAAAAACTTGTCATCCTGCATACTAACGATGTGCACAGCCACATTGACCCGTTCGCCATAGACGACCCCAAATACCCCAATATGGGCGGGGCGGCACGCAGGGCAACGCTTATAGAACAGATACGCCGTGAGAACGCCAATGTACTGCTGCTCGACGCAGGCGATATTTTCCAGGGTACTCCGTACTTTAACTACTATGGCGGCGAACTGGAGTTCAAGCTCATGAGCATGATGAAGTACGACCTTGCCACGATGGGCAACCACGATTTCGACAACGGCATCGACGGGTTCAATGCTATGCTGCCCCATGCGAAGTTCGATTTTGTATCGGCCAATTACGATTTTAAGAATACGGTGCTCAACGGCATCGTGAAGCCTTATAAGATATTTCACAAGGACGGGCTTAAGATAGGTATATTCGGGCTTGGCGTGGAACTGCAGGGCCTTGTGGACAAAAAGCTGTACAAGGAGACCATGTACCTCAACCCTATTGAGATAGCGCAGGACATGAGCCGCATCCTGAAGGTCAACGAGAAATGCGACCTTGTTATATGCCTGTCGCACCTGGGCTTTATTTACGCCAATGAAAAGGAAAAAATAAGCGACCTCGTGCTTGCCTGGAAAACGAAGAACATCGACCTGATCATCGGCGGCCATACCCATACCTTCCTGACCAAGCCGCACCTTGAGAAAAACCTTGACGGGCAGGATGTAATGATCAATCAGGTGGGCTGTTATGGTATCAACCTTGGGCGCATTGACTTTACATTTGACAAAGGGAAAAAGTCTGCGGAAGGAAGGACAATAATAGTTTAGGGTTTAGGGGGTTTGCTGACGCAATTTGCAAGATAAAAATTTAACTGTACGAGCAAAATACCCGTGCTAGCGGATGCCTGGGCGGGCAACAAAAATCACGAAGATCTAAATAGGGAATTAATCTGTTTTAACTCTTAATTTTCCTGCATAGTGCTTTACCTCGTATCCGTCTACTTTAACCAGATCTACCTTAAGTTCCTCAGCAGACCTGACATTCACATTAATACTCCCATCCTCATTTAATGGAACCAAGCCATAATTTTTATTCGTATTAACTGAGTTTATCACAGTTTTACCCTCACCTGCATACGTTTTAGGGATGATATCAACGCTTTGCAATGTCAGTACTGTTAAGCAAACAGCTATAACTGTCAAAACTGTTTTCGTGTATTTGTCTGTAGTCATATATTGTTTTATTTAGAAGTGTAAGTATAGGTATTTTAAACTGATTTAAAACTGTCAAATTAATAAATCAGAACATTTACTATCTTCAGTGACCTTTGCTAATCGACTTAGGACTGTATAAGATAAATTTCCCATAAATTACTCCTCCTTTATCAGTGACAGGTCAACACCCAATTTGGTAAACTCTTCCTCTCCTTTTGAAGTGATGTAGTAGTGTTTGTCGGATGCCTGCTCTTTGGCGATCCATCCCTTTTCGATCAACTGCTCCAACAATAACGTTCCCAGCTTTCCGCCGAGGTGGGAATAGCAGGTTTTTGCGGGTTTGGTTTTCATATTATCATATTTTATATTAGTAAGAACAAGATGTTGCGCTGGCAGGGATTAAAAGCTATTTTTACGATTTGCTTTTTTCTTTCTTTTGAATTTTACCACGAAAAGAATGATACCTGTAATAATGGCAAAAAATAAAGTAAATCCACCTGAAATCCCCAACAGCATCATAAGATCATCCCCTCTGAAAAGGTTACTGCCCAATGCCAGCAGGCCAACCGCGAGCACTAATCCCACGTAGATTAAATCCAGTAAAAAGAGCGCAAGTATGATGGTTTTGAAAGGCAGTAAAATATTTTCCTTTTTGTCAAATATCATTACAAAAGCCGACCCAATGGGCATAGCAATGAATATCAGGATAGCCTCCAGCTTACTTGGTTCTCCATGAATGACAAACCTGTGCAGTACTGCAAAAGCAACCAGCACTAACAGGTTTACAGCATAGAATATCCTGAACCTTTTCCACGGATCGGGGATTTGGGTAGTGAAATCTTCTTCGTTGAGGAGGTCTTGCATTGCGTTCAGAATCAGGAATTATCAGCATTCTCCGTTTTACAAAAAGTAAATGATAAAATCATTTCATAAATTACTCCGCGCCAAAAAGGATATATCCTGCGAGTTCAATCCATCCCCTTATTATTTCCTGCCGGTAATATTTTTCCAGGCTTTCCACAGAAGGATTATCAGGAAAACCTTCGGTAAAAATATAACGATAAACGAATCGGGCCCCGATAATAATCAGTCCCACGACTTCGATAACCCTAAAAAAGCATCTTGTTAGCTTACTTTTAAATTTCATAATTGGCAAGCAGAAGATTTATTTATAAGTACTTTTCGTTCGACGAATATACAATTTCATTTTATTTATGGTAAAAACCCATTAAAAAAATAATTGTACCTTAGCCCTACAAACAATTCCAATGATCTCAGACATTCAATTCCAAAACGAACTCGACATCATCATAGCCAATGCCATCCGCGAAGACGTTGGCCCCGGCGACTACTCCTCCCTTGCCTGCATACCCGCTTCCGCTACCGGGAGGGCCAAATTATTGGTTAAAGACAACGGCGTCCTCGCGGGTGTGGACTTTGCAAAGCAGGTGTTTAATTATGTTGACCCTGCGCTTGAGATCGAAGTTTTTATAAACGACGGCACTCCTGTAAATTATGGCGACATCGCCTTCCACGTTTCGGGGAGTTCGCAGAGCATATTGAAGAGCGAGCGCCTGGTGCTCAATGCCATGCAGCGCATGAGCGCCATTGCCACCAAGACCAAAAAATACGTTGACATACTTGAGGGAACGGGCACTAAGGTCCTCGATACCCGCAAGACCACGCCGGGCATACGCGCCCTGGAAAAATGGGCTGTGAAGATAGGCGGCGGCGAGAACCACCGCTTTGCCCTCTACGACATGGTAATGCTCAAGGACAACCACATCGACTTTGCCGGAGGCATTACCCCTGCCATACAAAAAACTCGCGAGTACCTGAAGGCCAACAGCCTCGACCTCAAAATCATCGTTGAGGCACGCAGCATCGACGAGGTGCGCGAGATCATTTCGAATCCTGGCGTGCACCGCATACTGCTCGATAATTTCGATTATGAGCAGACACGAGAGGCCGTGGCACTCATCGGCGATCACTGCCAAACGGAGTCTTCCGGCGGCATCAACGAGGATACCATGCGCCATTATGCCGAATGCGGTGTCGACTATATTTCGTCGGGCGCGCTTACGCACTCGATCTACAACATGGACCTTAGCCTTAAAGCCTTTTAATGTCTATTGAACTGGAACATAGGCTGGAACGCATTCCGGTAGTAAAATACCTCGTAAGGTTTGGCAAGAGCATCAAAATACCTTATGGTGAAGGCCTTACGCTGTACCACTTGCTCGAGCTGTACATTACGGGCATCGTAAAGGGCGATATTTCCTATCGCGCGGGCGCCATCGCGTTCAGCTTTTTCATGTCGCTGTTCCCGTTCGCGCTGTTCCTTTTCAACCTCATAGCCTTCATTCCCATGCAGGGTTTCAAAGAAGACTTCATGCTTTTTGTCCACGATAATGTTCCACCAAATACTTACGACGCTATTGCCGGCATCATCGCCGACATTATGACCGACAAGAAGCCCAACCTGCTCTCCTTTGGTATCGTGCTGGCCATTTTCCTGATGAGCAATGGCATGAACGCCATATTGAGCGGCTTCCAGAGCAGCCTGCATATTACCATCAAACGCACCTATTTCAGGCAGTACGCGTTGGCCATTGTATTGTCGCTGGTTTTCTCGGTCATCCTGATCATTACCGTGGCGGCCATTGTGATACTCGAATATTTCATCCAGAAGCTTACCGCCCAAAGCTGGCTTGAAGATGACTTATGGCTACTAAAGCTGATACGTTACGCCATCCTTATCTTCATGATACTGACCACTACCTCTTTATTATTCAAGTTTGCCGCCAAAGAGACAAAGCAGGCCGCATTCTTCAGCTATGGGTCGGTTTTCAGTACGGTCCTGTTTGGCTTAACCTCTTACCTTTTTGGCATTTACGTATCGCACTTCGCAAAGTATAATGAGTTGTACGGCTCAATTGGCACGCTGCTTGTATTGATGTTATATATATGGATCAACTGCTTCATTTTATTGCTTGGGTTCGAATTAAATGCGCTTATCCATAAATTGAAAAGAAAAAATTTATATATTTAACAAAACTAACGACATTAAATTATGAAGAAAGCATTCCTGACACTATTGTTCGTTGCCATCGGAGGCTTGTTCTCCGTGCAGGCACAGGTTACCGGAAAGTGGAAAACCATTGATGATGAAACGGGTGAGCCAAAGTCTATCGTAGAGATCTACGAGCAGAACGGCAAGATCTACGGCAAAGTGGTCGAGATCCTTAACCCTGCCAAGAAGAACGCAAAATGCACCAAGTGCAAAGGGGCCGACAAGGATAAGCCTATCCTTGGGCTGGTGATCATCAGGGGCCTTGAAAAGGACGGTGATGAGTGGACCGACGGGGACATCCTGGACCCCAACAAAGGTAAGTTCTACAGCTGCACCATCGAAATGGACGGTAAGGACAAACTGGAAGTGCGAGGCTATATGGGCATCTCGCTTTTGGGACGCAGCCAGACATGGCACAGGGTGAAGTAAACTTTGGTTTACGATCGACATTTGGAGGAATAATAAAGCTACATAGAATATAAACACTCTTTCGGGAGTGTTTTTTTTGTCTTCAACTATAACCGGTAATATATACCGATACGATCAGGGTCAGGCGCAGTGCCTGCGTCTCAACCTTACCATTTAGATCTGTGGAATTAGTATAATTCGTGGCAAGATACACTGCGACTGCGACTGCAAACTTTTTATTTATCTTTGCTGTATATAATCCACTCACATCCTGTATATGCCACATTTCATCGAAGCCATCCTCCCTCTTGCCGTTCCCAAGACCTTTACCTATGCTATAACAGAAGCCGAATACAGGTATCTAAAACCCGGTATGCGTGTAGCTGTGCCATTTGGGCGGAACAAAATATATACGGGACTGGTCGTGGGACTGCACCAAAACCCTCCACAAATCTATGAGGCAAAGGAGATCCACCAGATACTTGATGATCATCCTTTAGTCACCGAGATCCAACTGGCGCACTGGCAATGGATTGCTAACTATTATATGTGCAATATTGGCGATGTTTATAAATCAGCCATGCCAAGTGGTTTTTTACTTGAAAGCGAGACCATCATTATCCAGCATAAGGATTACGATACCGAAACCAATAACCTGACAGACGAAGAATATGTGGTATATGAAGCGTTGCAAAAACAGTCGGCGCTCAAGGTGCAGGAAGTTGCGAATATCCTGAACAAAAAAACGATACTCCCGGTAATTAACCGGCTTATCGGTAAAAATGTAATTGCACTGCAGGAAGAGGTTTCTGAGAAATATAAACCGAAAAAACTGCGGTACATCCGTCTTTATGAAGAGTTCATGCGCGAGGAACAGCTATCCAAACTTATGGAATTGCTATCCAGGGCGCAAAAGCAGCGTGAAGCTGTACTGCAGTACTTTCAGCTAAATGCAGCAGAGAAAAAGCCCATTACTGCTAAAAAACTCAATGATGCAGGTATTACGCCTGCTGTAATAAGATCACTGGTAGACAAGGACATTTTTGAGGAATACTATCTGGAGGAAGACCGGGTATCTTTTGAAGGCAGCGATAATTCCGGCTTCGGCCTCAGCCCAAAACAGAAAGATGCATTTGACGAAATAAAGAAGAGCTTTGAGCAGAAAGAAGTTACATTGCTGCATGGCATCACCTCCAGCGGCAAGACGGAAATTTACATCAAGCTCATTGAAGAATACATTAACAGCGGACAGCAGGTGCTGTATCTCCTGCCCGAGATCGCCCTTACCACACAGCTCGTTGTCCGGCTTACAGCCTACTTTGGCAATGAGGTGGCGGTCTTCCATAGCAAATACACAAACAACGAACGCGTAGAGGTTTGGAACCAGGTGCTTGCCGCTTCCGAAAAGGCAAAGGTGGTCATTGGGGCAAGGTCGGCGCTGTTCCTGCCCTTCCAGGACCTGGGCCTTATCATCATCGATGAGGAGCATGAACCTACCTTCAAGCAACAAGACCCTGCTCCGCGCTACCACGCCCGCGATGCCGCCATTGTTTTAGCGAATTCGCATAAGGCTAAAGTGCTGTTGGGGTCGGCCACACCATCTATCGAGACCTATTACAATGCCACCAACAGCAAATATGGTTATGTAGAACTTAAGGAGCGCTTCGGCAATATGCTTCCGCCCGAGATCGTGCTCATCGACCTGAAGGACAAATACAAGCGCAAGCAGATGACCGGCCATTTTAGCGACCTGATGATCGAGACCATTACCGACACGCTTTCGCGGGGCAAGCAGGTGATACTTTTCCAAAACCGCCGCGGATATTCGCCTTGGATGGAGTGCCTTACCTGCGGCCATGTACCGCAATGCCCGCAATGCGACGTGAGCCTTACCTACTATAAATATAAAAGTGTGCTGCGATGCCATTACTGCGGCCACCACATCGCCAAGCCCACCCATTGCCACCAGTGCCATTCGCCCGACCTTGACACCAAGGGCTTTGGCACCGAACAGATCGAGCTGGAACTGAAGACCCTTTTCCCTGATAAGCATTCGTGGCGCATGGACCAGGACACGACGCGGGGCAAGCACGGTTATGAGAAGATAATCGACTCGTTCAGGAACCAGGAAATTGACATACTGGTAGGTACGCAGATGCTTGCCAAGGGGCTGCATTTCGACAATGTAGAAATGGTAGGAATAATGAATGCGGACAATATGCTTCATATGCCCGATTTCCGTGCCTTTGAGCGCGCCTATCAAATGATGGTACAGGTTTCGGGCCGCGCGGGCAGGAAAGGCGACCGGGGCAAGGTATTGATACAAACCTATAACCCTTTACACAACATCATACGCCAGGTGACCGACAGCGATTATGAAGGGATGTATAAGGAGCAGCTATATGAGCGCCATAATTTTAAATATCCGCCATTCTTCAGGCTGGTGCGCATTACGCTGCGCCACAAGGACTATGAAAAAGTAAGGGATGCCGCAACATGGCTGTACAATGTACTCTCGCAAAACCTCGGAGTAGCGGTGTTAGGGCCTGAAGAACCTGGCATTAACAGGATACGGAATGAATACATCCGCACTATTATGATCAAGATACCGCAGGGAGCAGCACTGGGCGGCACTAAAAGATCGATAGAGAAGATACTGGGAAGCTTTGAGGCCGTTCCGCAATACAGGCCGGTAAAAGTAATGCTCAACGCCGACCCATATTAAACGGAACATCCTAATAATGCAGCATACGGACTACACCGATATGGCAATATTAGGACGTTCTATAAACTATGATTGCTTATTCAGCGCGTTGGCAAGATCTTCCTTTTTGTTCCGGCTGAGCGGTATCTGGGTTTTGCCGATCTCGGCAAACTTGCTGTTGAAGCGCTGCACCTTGTCGATATTGATAATAAAGGACTTGTGCACCCTCAGGAATTTGTCGGGCGGGAGTTCGTTCTCAAAAGCCTTCATGGTAGACAGCACAAGGTGGGTATCGTCTTCGGTATTGATCTTTACATAATCGCCAAAAGCCTCTATCCATTTTATCTTGGTAATATAGACTTTAAAGTTCTTTAGATTGCTTTTTACAAAGATGAATTCGCCTTCTTCTTCGGCACCGTCTTTTTTCATTGTATGCATCTCGATGGCTTTTTGCACTGCCTTGTTGAAACGTTCCTTATTAACGGGCTTCTGCAGATAGTCTACCGCGGCATAGTCGAATGCTTTCAGTGCATAATCTGATTTTGACGACACAAATATGATCTGTGGCCTTGTCCTGAGCCCGTCGAGAAGGTCAAAACCGGTTTGTACCGGCATTTCAATGTCGAGGAAAAGCAGGTCGACCGGCTTGGTCATGATGCAGTTGCGGGCTTCCTGGGCATTGGAAAAGTCGCCCACGAGATTGAGTTCAGGGTGCTCGTTAACAAGTTTGGCTACGGTGATCCTGTGTATTGTGCTATCGTCAACAACAACACAGCTAAGTTTCATTTGTCATGCTCAGTTATAATGTTCAGTAATTGGTTAGGTTTTTTTAGCTTGGGATAACACAAATATAATCAAAAAAAAAAGCGCTTAACGTTTTAAAAAAGCAATTTTGGGGGTTGCACATTAAATATTAATTACTACATTTGCACCCAATTTTATAACATATAAATATTCGAATCATGAATCACTATGAAACTGTTTTCATTTTGAATCCCGTTTTATCTGAAACCCAGGTAAAGGAAACAGTAAGCAAGTTTGAAGATTATCTTACTTCAAGGGGTGCCCAGATCGTGTCTAAAGAAGACTGGGGACTAAAAAAATTAGCTTACGAGATCCAGAACAAAAAAAGCGGATTCTACACATTATTGCAATTCCAGGCTCCTGCAGAGATCCTTATCGGATTTGAAACTGAGTTCCGCCGCGACGAAAGGGTTATGCGTTTCCTAACCGTAACACTTGACAAGCACGCCATCTCATGGGCAGAAAGAAGAAGAGAAAAACTAAAAGCTAAAGCGAACTAATCATGTCAACAATAGAACAGTCAGCTAAAGGAAAAAAAGACGGGGATATCAGGTATCTTACGCCTTTGAACATAGAAACGAACAAGACTAAAAAGTACTGTCGTTTCAAAAAATCAGGTATCAAATATGTAGATTACAAAGATCCTGATTTCCTATTGAAATTTGTAAACGAGCAGGGCAAGATCCTTCCTCGTCGCCTTACCGGTACCTCTTTGAAATACCAAAGAAAAGTATCTGTAGCTGTGAAAAGGGCACGTCACTTAGCGTTAATGCCATATGTGGCGGATTTACTAAAATAATAAGGAAGCAATATCATGGAACTTATACTTAAACAAGACGTACAGAACCTGGGTTTTAAAGATGATGTAGTTACTGTAAAAGCCGGATACGGCCGTAACTTCCTTATCCCACAAGGATTTGCCCAAATGGCAACTCCGTCAGCTAAAAAAGTTTTGGCTGAGAACCTTAAGCAAAGGGCTTTTAAAGAGCAAAAGATCGTTAACGATGCAAAAGCTACTGCTGAAGCGCTTAAAGCACTTGAAATTAAACTTACTGCAAAAGCAGGAGGCGAAAAACTATTTGGTTCAATAACCAATGCTGATATCGCTGAAGCTCTTGAAAAAGCAGGACAGCCGATCGAAAGGAAATTCATCACAAGCGGTATCGTTAAGCGTACCGGTAAATACTCTGCAAGCATCAGGCTTCACAGGGATGTGATAGTAGACCTTCCTTACGAGATCGTTGCCGAGCAGGAAAAATAATTTTCTGAAATATATAGAAAGCCTTCCGATCGGAAGGCTTTTTTTATTTTACAGACACAACACTACTTTGTAACTTTGCTACTTTGAAACTTTTGAACTTACAATGAAATACGCAAGACTTACCAAAGAGCAGTTGGAAGAACTGCACCCGGAATTCATAAACTTCCTCGCTTCGCAGTCCATCGATAAGGCAGAATGGGACACATTGAAAAAAGAGAAAACCGAAGTAGCCGAACAGGAGATCGACGTGTTCTCCGACCTGATATGGGAAAATGTAATCTCAAAAGCCGAATGGCTGGAACATTACTCCAAAAACCATATCTTTTTATTTAAATTGGACCAGGAGAAAATGGAGAGCATCATCATCCACGCGCATACCCCATTGGCCGATTTTGAGACCGAAGGCGGACTGCAATGGCTCAATGAGAACATTTTTAGCAGCGAGGTTCAGATACAGCGCGGTGCCAAGCCTTTTAGCCAGGAAAGGAATACTGAGATATTCAGCCTGATAGAGCAGGGTGCGATATTAAGCGATGGCACGCTGTATAAACAATTAGAGGATATGTTTTAGATATAGTAACAACATTTTTTCAATAATAGAGCCGTTTCAATGTGACGGTTTTCTGTTTGAACAAAAAAAGAAAAATATTTCTCATTCATTAAATCTTGGCTAAATTAGCACTGCAAACAAATTTCAGCCGATGAACATCGAACAGCAGATAAACGCCCTTCGTGATGAGCTTAACCAGCACAATCACAACTACTACGTGTTAGACACCCCTACCATAACCGATCTTGAGTTTGACATCAAACTAAAGGAATTGCAGGAACTTGAGGCAAAGCATCCGGAATTTTATGATGCCGACTCCCCTACCCTGCGTGTGGGCGGTGCCATTACCAAGAATTTCAACACGATACAGCACGAGTTCCGCATGTATTCGCTGGACAACAGTTACTCCAAGGAAGAGCTGCTGGAATGGGAAAAGCGCGTGCAGCGCGGCCTTGGCACCGACAACGTTCAATATACCTGCGAGCTGAAATACGACGGCGCTTCGATGAGCATTACTTATGAGGACGGCAAGCTAAGCAAAGCCGTAACCCGTGGCGACGGTTTTCAGGGTGATGAAGTAACCACCAATGTAAAAACCATACGTTCGGTGCCGTTGAAGCTCAAAGGCGACTACCCATCCAGATTTGAAATACGCGGGGAGATCATCCTGCCATTGGAAGGCTTTGCCAAAATGAACCAGGAAGTGATAGCCGCCGGGGGAACCCCGTATGCCAACCCGCGCAATACAGCTTCGGGATCACTAAAGCTTCAGGACAGTGCCGAGGTGGGCAAAAGGCCGCTCGACTGCCTGCTATATTCTCTTGTTGGGTCGAACCTGCCTGTAAAGACACAGTTCGAAGGACTTGAAAAGGCTCGTGAATGGGGGTTTAAAGTACCCAAGGAAGCGAAACTGGCAAATAACATCGAAGAAGTAATGGCATTTATCGACCATTGGGACACCCACCGCCACGACCTGCCTTATGAAACCGACGGCGTGGTTATCAAGGTCAACGACATCCATCAGCAGGAGGAACTGGGCTACACGTCGAAATCGCCACGCTGGGCCATTGCCTATAAATTCAAAGCCGAACGCGTATCGACAAGGCTCAACAGCATATCCTACCAGGTGGGCCGTACCGGGGCCATCACACCGGTTGCCAACCTGGAGCCGGTACAATTGGGCGGAACGGTCGTAAAACGTGCTTCCCTGCACAATGCCGACCAGATCGAAAAACTTGACATCCGCGTAGGCGATGAAGTTTTCGTAGAAAAAGGCGGCGAGATCATCCCGAAGATCATAGCAGTTGATTTTACCAAACGCCCGGAAGATGCTGCAAAGACCATATACATAGATAAATGCCCTGAATGCCTTACCGAACTCGAGCGCAAGGAAGGCGAGGCACAGCACTACTGCCCTAACTATTACGGATGCCCTCCGCAGATCATAGGCCGTGTACAGCATTACATTTCGCGCAAAGCGATGGATATTGAAGGGCTTGGCGGGGAAACCGTGGCATTGCTTTATAATTCTGATCTGATACATAACTATGCCGACCTCTACGAACTCAAGAAAGAGCAGGTGGTGCCACTGGAAAGAATGGCCGACAAATCGGCTGAGAACCTGATAAATGGCATTGAGACATCCAAACAGATACCGTTCGAGCGTGTACTCTACGCATTAGGCATACGCTATGTGGGTGAAACAGTTGCGAAGAAGCTCGCCAAGCATTACAAGAACATCGACGATCTGGCGAATGCCTCATTAATGGACCTGATCCTGGTGGATGAGATCGGCGAACGCATCGCGCAAAGCGTGATCGACTTTTTTGAAAATGATGAGAACCGCAAATTGGTTGAGCGACTGAAAGCATACGGAGTACAGCTTGCAACAACAGGCGGCAGTACCAGCGTGAGCGATATGCTTTCCGGGAAGACGTTCGTAGTATCCGGTGTATTTGCCAAATTCTCCCGCGACGACCTGAAGAAAGCCATTGAAGACAACGGCGGCAAAGTGGGCAGTTCTATCTCTTCCAAAACCGATTATGTGATTGCCGGCGATAACATGGGCCCTGCAAAACTCGAAAAAGCAAACCAGTTGGGCGTGAAGATCATTAGTGAGGATGAGTTTATAGATTTAGTTTCAAAGTAACAAAGTGGCAAAGTTTACCAGTACTATTAAAACGCTGTAACTTTGCTACATTGGAACTCTACAATTTATTAAAATATGAACATCAAGCTACTCGCCATAGGAAAGACCGACAACAAAGCGCTGCAGCAGCTCATGGACGATTACATGAAGCGGCTGTCGTTCTACATTAAATTTGAATTGGAGGTCATTCCCGACATTAAGAATGCCAAGAACATGAGCGAGGCACAGCAAAAAGAAAAGGAGGGTGAGGTCATTTTATCAAAACTCTTCCCTACCGACCAGCTTATCCTGTTGGATGAGAACGGCAAAAACTTCAGCAGCGTGGGCTTTTCGGATGAATTGCAGAAGAAGATGAACTCGGGTATTAAGACGTTGGTTTTCGTGATTGGCGGGCCGTATGGCTTTTCTAAAGAAGTGTATGCCAAAGCGCAGGGGAAAATTTCTTTATCGGCAATGACCTTCTCCCACCAGATGGTACGGCTGTTCTTTATCGAGCAGGTGTACAGGGCGTTTACTATACTGCGGGGGGAGCCGTACCACCATCAGTAGTTTAAAGTTTAAAGTTTCAGGTTTAAAGTTACTTACTCAGTCGGCTTTGCATCGCCTTTTTCCGTATACATACCTTTTTGTTTACCGTCAAGAGAACCTATTTTCAGCACATAATGATCAACATTATAATTACAGCCAATTATTAATCCTATTGGTGCTTTTTCGATATAAATGGTATCATGTAGTAAATACAATCCCTCTCCTCTATCTTTGTCTCCATTAAAAACCATCCAGTCCCTTATACGGAATCCCTCCATATACTTCCATTGATGTGAAGCAGCAATTTCAGTGTCGGATTTGCAACTCACCAACAATAAAAAGGTAGATAATACCAAGAAAATTTTCATTTTATATGTTTTTCATTTTTGAAAAAACAGCAACTATTTCTTTTGCCTCTCTCACATCATGAACCCGAAGGATATTAGCACCTTTCATCAATGCGATGGTATTCAATGCTGTTGTCCCGTTAAGGGCTTCCTGCGGGGTTGTACCCAACAACTTATAAATCATTGACTTGCGTGACATCCCTGCAAGCAGTGGCAATCCCGCCATTTGGAAAAGCTCCATTTTGTTGAGCACTTCGTAATTTTGCTCCAGTGTTTTGGCAAACCCGAATCCCGGATCGATGATGATGTCGTTTATCCCGAAACTTCGAGCCGCGGTTATCCTTTCGGCAAAATAGGACAGCATTTCCTTTATAATGTCGTCATACTGCGTCAGCTTTACCATGGTTTGGGGCGTACCGCGCATGTGCATCTTGATGTAAGGTACTTTCAGGCTGCCAACTGTTTCAAGCATCTTATCGTCCAGCATACCCGCTGAAATGTCGTTTACAATAGCTGCACCGCTCTCGACACAGGCTTTGGCTACCCCGGAACGAAAGGTATCGACAGAGATGAGCGTATCGGGAAAATGCTTCAGTACCAGCTCCACAATAGGCACTATCCTGTCCTGCTCTTCCTGCTCTGGAACGAACTCCGCATTGGGCTTGGAGGAATAAGCGCCGATGTCGATGAAGTCGGCCCCATCGCTTAGCATTTTTTCTGCCTGAGCCAGTAACTGCGCTTCATCGCGGTACTTCCCGCCATCGAAGAACGAATCGGGCGTAACATTCAGTATGCCCATTATTTTGGGTTGGGACAGATCGATAAGCGTACCTTTGCAGTTGATAAGCATAGTGATTTCTTTTTTGAAGCCGCCTTGGGTTTAGAGGGCTTTTTTAGTACATTTGAAAAAATTTACATACAAAGATAGCGTTTATAATGAGCAATACCTCGCAGGAATTCGACAAGGTCATAGCCGTTTGCAGGCAGCTTTACAGCAACAAAATGAAAGATTACGGGAGTGCCTGGCGTATCATGAGGCTGCCATCGCTTACCGACCAGATATTCATTAAGGCACAACGCATCCGCAGCCTTCAGGAAAACGAGGTACGCAAGGTAGATGAGGATGAGACCGGCGAGTTCATTGGCATCATCAACTATTCCATTATGGCACTGATCCAGATCGATAAAGGCATTGCCGAACAGCCCGACCTTAGTCTTGAAGAAGCAGTACTCTTGTATGACGAGAAAGTGCTGCTCACCAAAACCCTGATGGAAGCCAAGAACCACGATTATGGCGAGGCTTGGCGCGACATGAGGATAAGCTCGCTGACCGACCTGATCCTGCAAAAGCTCCTTCGCGTAAAGCAGATCGAGGACAATAAAGGGAAAACCCTGGTATCCGAAGGTATCGATGCCAATTACCAGGACATGATCAATTACGCCATTTTTGCGCTGATACTTTCGGGGTTCACCAAATAACACGTCAATAACAACTCATTAACAAAACAGGTTGCAATTCAGCCTATTTTTGAGAAAAACTTTACAATGGAAAAAAATAAGAATACCATAGCGTTAGTGATCAGGGGCCTTATCGCCTTTTTATTCCTGCTTTCGGCAGTGGCAAAAATTTACCCGTCGCCCTACTTCGCCATCACTACTTTTGAAGTGAAGCAGCTGTATCCAATGGGCTTTTCCGAAACCACGGCGGCTTATTTTTCGCGCACGCTGATAGGCATCGAGTTCGCCCTCGGCCTTCTGATACTCCAGCGCAACTTCCTGAGGAAACTGGTTATCCCCGCTACGATGCTGATGCTGGTGGTATTCATCATCCACCTTACCATTGATACAATTACTAATGGCAATAGCGGCAGCTGCGGTTGTTTTGGCGAGTTATTGCCAATGACACCTGTTGAAGCCATCATTAAGAACGTGATCAGTGTAGCGTTGCTGGTTTGGCTTTACAAGCTGATACCTGCCGGCACTGACAAAAAGAATTTCTGGATACTTACGACCGTAACCTTTGCCTGTATACTCGGCCTGTTCATGTTAGCACCGATACAGCCAAGGACATCGGATACAGGGGTTGATGAGCCTGTTGAAACAGCAGTTGACACTGTAACTACAACCCCACCCGCGATAGACAGCACTACCACTACCCCAACTGCAACACCGGCATCACAAGTCGAACCGGCAGCGATAGAACAGCCCGTTGCGGCACTGGAGCCACCAAAAACAAAGTCGATGTACTCGCAGTACTTTGCAAGTGCCGATAAAGGAAAGAAGATCATCGGTCTTTTCGCTCCCGGCTGTGACCACTGCCAGGAAACCGCAAAGTTACTTACCCAGATGAGGGCTAAAAATAAGGACCTACCGGAATTGCTCATCATATTCATGGATGAGGAAGCCGAAAAGATACCAGAATTCTTTCAGCATGCGGGGGCACAATATCCGTACAAGCTGGTAGATGTGATCACCTTCTGGAAGCTTATCGAAAACGGTGATACCCCGGGCGTAGTCTACCAGTGGAATGGCAAAAAGATAAAAATGTGGGATGGCATCAACGAAAAGGAATTTAAGAGCAGCGAACTGCTTAACCTATACAAAAAGCCTTACGCGGAATTGAAATAACGACCAATTTTGGTAAAATACCTTTTATACAAAACAGGATATGCTCTGCTCACGCTTTTTGGTGTGGTCACTGTCATATTCTTTTTGTTTACGGTACTGCCGGGCGACCCGGCACGCATGATGCTCGACCAGAACGAGAACTCTGAGCAGCTGGACATAATCAAGAAAAAATACGGATTTGACCAACCGGTATCGAAGCAGTACCTTTACTATCTTAACGACCTCTCCCCCATTTCTTTCCACAGCACGAAAGAGGGGGACTATACTTATTTATCCGATGGGAAATATACGGCAGCAAAATTGTATACCATTGGCAATACCACTACCGTTATTAAAGCTCCATATCTTAGGGAAAGCTTCCAGAAAAGCGGCAAAAAAGTAACACAGATCATCGGCGACACACTGCCTAACACCGCTGTATTGGCATTCTTTGCTATAATCATTGCGATTGTAGTGGGCATATTTTTCGGCATTGTTTCGGCGTTATACAAAGATACGTGGGTAGACCGTACCATTGCGCTTGTAAGTACCCTGGGTATGAGCCTTCCCTCTTTTTTCGCGGCCATACTGTTCGCATGGGTGTTCGGTTTCCTGCTGCACGAATACACTCATATCGACATGACCGGAAGCCTGTATGAGGTGGACGACTTTGGTGAAGGATCCTATATTAAATGGAAAAACATCATCCTGCCTGCCATTGTGCTGGGTATCCGTCCGCTGGGTGTGGTCATTCAGCTGATGCGCAATTCACTCCTCGAAGTAATGGGCCAGGACTACATACGTACCGCCCGTGCCAAAGGCCTGAGCGAGGTACGCATCATCCGGAAGCATGCACTAAAAAATGCGCTCAATCCTGTGGTTACGGCCATATCGGGGTGGTTTGCCTCGATGCTTGCCGGCGCTGTATTTGTGGAATACATCTTTGGGTGGAATGGCCTCGGCAAGGAAGTCGTAGAAGCCCTCAACACGCTCGACCTCCCGGTGATCATGGGGTCGGTGCTGGTGATCGCAACGACGTTTGTGGTCATCAACATTCTTGTAGACCTTATTTATGCCTGGCTTGACCCAAAGATCAGACTGGGATAACTATTTATCTTAGCAGATACCTGATATCGGATACATTTATTTTGGAGTATGAGATCATGGTAGGTCTGAAATGGCCGTCCGCTATAAATTTCATTATATTTTGCTTTAATTTTACCATATGTCAATCCAATCCATTATTATTCCTATCAGTAAAGGCAATCTTATCAAATTGTTGATCTTCGCAGTCATTTTTATTATTGCAGGATTTTTTTTCTTAACCAATGATCCTAGTAGCCAAAGGAGTCTGATGAATATTACCTTTATACGATATAGTGTAGCTTTTTCCGCAATTATAATGGGAGCAGTAGGCATGATCTTCTTTATTATAAAGATATTTGACAAAAAGCCTGGTTTAGTGATCGACTCAAAAGGCATAACTGATAATGCAAGCGGGGTTAGCGCAGGGTTTATACCCTGGGAAGACATAAGGCACATTTATACTACTCAGGTTATGAGTGAAAAATTTGTATTAATTGGTGTCTCAGATTCTGAAAAATACATAAACAGGCAGAGAAAGTTCCTAAAGAAAAAGGCTATGAGCTTTAATTATAAAACTTACGGCTCCCCGATCTCAATTACTTCAAATGGCCTTAAGGCAGATCACGATAAACTTATTACAACTTTGAATGAAATGTGGGGAAAGTTTAAAGGAACTTCGGAATAATAAGTCGCTTTGTGACTGCGATGCGATGTGAAAGAGAAATTTATAGGATTGGTGTAATTAGTTGTAACCCCATCTACATCGGTTTAGCTGGAATTAAACCTAAAATTAGCCCAATACCGCATCGCCGTGTCACGCAGTTATCGTAAATTTGGTACTCTTAATTCAAAAAAATGAAAAAATTACTCATGTTGCCGCTGATATTCTTCGGGATGATGTCATGCTCTGAAGCGCAGGAAACATCATTTTCGGATGCGGCGCTCAAGTCAAAAATGACTTCCGTTGACGGAAAAGAAATAGCCTTTAAAGATATTTTGGCACAGTACAAGGGTAAAACCGTTGTGATCGATGTGTGGGCATCATGGTGCCCCGACTGCATCAAGGGCATGCCGAAGGTTCATGCGCTGCAAAAGCAGTTCCCTAATGCCATATATCTGTTCCTGTCTTATGACCGTGAGGATGCCAAGTGGAAGGACGGAATCAAGAAATATGGCGCCAACGGCGATAACTACCATGTGGGTAAAAGTATGAAGGAAGGCGATTTTGCCAAAGCGATAAAGCTCGACTGGATACCGCGCTACATGGTGGTCGACAAAACAGGGAAGATCGCGCTCTTTAAAGCCATTGAGGCCGATGACGAAAAACTAATAGCTACCTTAAAACAACTTAAATAATGAGAAAAAAGATCGTTGCAGGAAACTGGAAGATGAATAACGACAGCGCCCAGACCGAATCGCTTATAGAGGAACTTTTAGCTAAAAAGCCGGAGCATGCTGTTGCTAAAATAGTAATTGCACCAAGCTTTATAAACCTGCAGGCCGCTGTTGAGCAAACACACGGAACAAGCATCATCGTAGCCGCACAGAACATGCACCAGGCTGAAAGTGGCGCTTATACCGGCGAGGTATCCGTTGGCATGCTGAAGGGGATCAAAGTGAATACAGTGATATTGGGCCACTCAGAAAGAAGGGCCTACTTTGGCGAGACCAACGCACTTTTAGCTAAGAAAGTCGACACAGCATTACGCCATAACCTTACAGTGATCTTCTGTTTTGGCGAGGAGTTGGCCGACAGGCAAAGCGGCAACCACTTTAACGTGGTGGAATCGCAATTGAAAGAAGGACTTTTCCACATTAGCGAAAGCGACTGGTCGAGCATTGTATTGGCCTATGAACCGGTATGGGCTATCGGTACCGGAGAAACCGCTACACCGGAGCAGGCACAGGAAATGCACGCATTCATCCGTACCCTGCTTCGCAATAACATTGGCAACAAGATCGCCGAAGGAACATCGATACTGTACGGCGGCAGTGTGAAGCCCGACAACGCACGCGAGATCTTCTCGAAGCCCGATGTTGATGGTGGCCTGATCGGCGGCGCATCGCTTAAGGCAGTCGATTTCCTTGAGATCGTGAATGGAATGCAGTGATCCTATTCCCATACAATTACTATAAGCAGTCCATCGGGCTGCTTTTTTGCTTGAAGCAAATGTTTAAATATGTACTTTAAGTTGTTCATAGCGAAGCTATAACAAAAAATAGCTTGAGGAAGGCTATAGCTCTATTTATGAATAGCCCCTCGTACGAACTCCCCTATTTCCTCGACATTTAAGACCATGTCAGGTATAAAATTCTCGATGGCATTATTAGGCATAAAAGGCATACCCGCAGTTTCCGGGTCCTGAACAATGATGGTACCGCCTGCTTTCCTTACAGCAACAAGTCCTGCGGTGCCATCGGCATTGGCACCCGACAAAAGTATGGCGCATAATGCAGGCCCGTAAACATCGGCGGCCGACTCGAACGAAACGTCAATGCTCGGCCTGCTGTAGTTCACCTTTTCGGAAGTATCAAGTGACAGGGTGTCGTCGTTCTCAAAAAGCACATGGTAGTCCGATGGCGCGATATAAATATACCCCGGCAGCATAGGAGTCTTATCCTCTACTTCGGTTACGGGTACAACGGTTTTCGCGGCAATAAGCTCCTCCAGCGTGTTGTCTTCGGCACTCTTTCGGTGCAGTACGATAACCAGCGAAAAAGATATTGATGTAAGTGGCGGTAATATCTTCAGGAGCACTTCCAGGCTTCCTGCCGACCCTCCAATAATGAGCAGCCTGCATCCCGGGATCACTTTATCTTTCTCCATATCTTTTCCCTGTTCAGTTGTTCGTATCGTTTGTGCATCGGCGAAAATTTAATGGTTTCCTTTGTCCCTAGTGCGAGGTAGGACAGTTTTGAAAGGCTGTCATCAAACAGCTGCAGGGCCTTCTCCTGAAGGTCTTTATCGAAATAAATGAGCACATTGCGGCACAGTATCAGGTCAAATTCGTTGAACGACCTGTCCGAAACAAGGTTGTGCTGCGAGAACACCAATTTTTCCGAAAGCTCATCCCTGAATTTTGCCAGCCCGTAGTGGGCGGTATAGTACTCCGAAAAGTCCTTTTTCCCGCCCGACACAATATAGTTCTCAGAATATTGTTTCATCATCCGCAACTGGAAAACACCCTTACGGGCCGAGTCGAGCACTGTAGGGTTCAGGTCGGTGGCATACAATAGCGATTTGTGCAGCAGGTTGGCTTCCTGCAAAAGTATGGCCATGGAATAGACCTCCTCGCCTGTAGAACAGCCCGCGTGCCAAACACGTATAAAAGGTTTGGTCGCAAGTACGGGCAGCACTTCGTTACGGAGCACTTTATAGAAAAGCGGGTCGCGGAACATCTCGGTAACATTTACCGTGATCTCCTCCACCATCCTCTTGAAATAGTCTTCATCGGAACGCACTACGGACAAAAATTCGGTAAAATTTTTAAACCCATCGAGGTTGTAAAGCCTGTCTATGCGGCGCTTGAACGAGGCAAGGGAATAGCCGCTAAAGTCGTAACCATAGTATTCATAGATCTCATTGATCAGCACCTCAAGTTCCCTGTCATTAACCATATGATCTTATATAGCGCTAAGCGCCTGCAATAATTTATCTACATCTATCGGTTTGGATATGTACCCGTCGGCCCCTGCGTTAAGGCATTTTTCCCTGTCACCCACCATTGCCTGCGCCGTTACCGAAATAACCGGTGTGCCCGCCCGGTGCGGAATGTCCTTAATTATCGGAATGGCTTCATATCCGTCCATTTCCGGCATCATCATGTCAATGAGTATGGCATCTATCACGGCGTCGCCTTCGAGCAGGCTGATCGCCTGTGCCGCCCCGGGGCAGGAGATGCATTCAAAACCCTTGGCCCTAAGCGTTGCGCTTAGTGCGAATATGTTGCGCGGATCATCATCTATTATCAATATTTTCTTCTTCATGCCGCTTAGTTTTTATCATAAAGCCATACGCGAAGCAGCGATAGCAGTTGGTCCACGTCTACCGGTTTGGTAATATAGTCGGATGCGCCTGCGTTGATGCATTTTTCCCTGTCACCCGTCATGGCCTTTGCTGTAACGGCGATCACCGGCAGGTTCTTAAAGTCCCTGTTCTTGCGTATACGGGCCGCAGTTTCGTAACCATCCATATTTGGCATCATCATATCGAGGAGCACCACATCTGTTTTCGGATAGCTCTCGAGCATTTTCAGGGCTTCGTTACCATCTATCGCCGTGATCACATTCATCTTAAGGGCCTCGAGCGCCTTGGTCAGCGAATAAATATTACGTACATCATCATCCACCACCAATACCGTTTTGTCACTCAGTACATTATTAAGCAAGTTCAGCTTTTTCTTACCTTTACTTTCCGCTTTTTTGTTTTCTTCCATCAGGTGCAGGAACAGCGACACCTCATCCAGCATTCTTTGGTAAGAATGTGCTGTTTTCACTATAATTGAATCCGCATACTTTTTAATCTTCACCTCTTCCTGAAGCGAAAGGCTCTTGCCTGTAAATACGATCACCGGCAGGTTCTCCAGCCCTAAGTTCTTCTTGATGTTTTCCAACACCTCATATGCCTGCCTGTCAGGAATGCCCATATCCAGTATAACGCATTCCACATCGCTGTTTTGAAGCACTTCTACACCATCAGACACCTCACTTTTCACTTCCGAGTTGATGTTGAACGTTTCCAGGAAATACGCCAGTGCCTTGGCATGCTTAGGATTATCTTCGATGATAAGCACCTTTTGCGACTCGCGGTTAATAATGTGCTCAATGCGTCGGAATACTTCGGGTATCTGTTCAAAAGCCACAGGTTTGTCAAGGAAGTTCACCGCGCCTTTCAGCAGGCTTTCCTGCTTCATTTTGTGCGATGACATGATGTGCACCGGTATGTGCCTAGTCTGGGCGTTGCCTTTCAGTTCCTCCATTACTTCCCATCCGCTCTTTATTGGCAACTGGATATCGAGCAACACGCCTACAGGCTTGTACAGCAGTGCCAGGTCCAGTGCCATGTCGCCCCGTACCGATACCACGCCCCTGTAGCCGCGCTTGCGCGTAAATTCCAATAGTGACCTCGCAAAGTTCACATCGTCTTCTACAATGAGTATTACCTTGTCATTTTCAGCGATAGCAGCCCTGTCGTCGGGGACATCTTCAGGTATGATCTCGCTAATATATTTGCCTTTTTCTTGTTCTTCCTTTTCCTTTGCAGAAGCAGGATCAGCATCTTCTGCGGTTCTTTCCTGTTCCCTTACTGTACTCAGCTGTGCTGGCGCTGCAGAGCCGATTATTGGTAGGCAAAGTGTAAACTGACTGCCCTCATTCACTTCACTCTTCAGGCTGATGTCGCCCTTCAGCAGTTTGGTAAGCTCACGGCTGATGGAAAGGCCAAGCCCCGTTCCGCCATATTTGCGTTTGGTCGAGCCGTCCGCCTGCTGGAAAGCCTCGAATATAAGCGGCTGTTTCTCAGGCGCAATACCTATACCTGTATCTTTTACAGAAAAGCACACCTGCTTATCATTGTCTTTATTCTTTCTGACCTCAAGAGTAACAGATCCTTTTGATGTAAATTTGATAGCATTCGAGATCAGGTTCTTCAGTATCTGCTCCAGCCTCATCTTATCCGTGCGGATAACCAGCGGCGCATCATCGGTAACGATATTAAATTCTATTTTCTTCTGCCTGGCCACTTCGGTAAACAGTGCTTTAAGGTTATCAGTGATCTCCTTTACAGAAACGTCCATGAACTCCAGCTCCATCTTGCCGGCCTCGATCTTAGAAAGGTCGAGTATCTCATCTATGAGCCCCAGCAGCCCGTTGCCCGAGCTCTGTATCACTTTGGCAAACTCTACCTGCTCATCGTTCATATTCCTGTCGTTATTTTCAGACAGCAGGCGGCTCAAGAGCAGTATCGAGTTAAGCGGCGTGCGCAGTTCGTGCGACATATTGGCAAGGAATTCTGATTTATACCTTGTGGTAAGTTCCAGGTCCTCCGACTTTTTCTGTATCTCCATATTGCGTTCCTCGAGCAATACGCTGCGCTCCGCAAGTTCCTCATTGGTTTGCTGCAGTTCCTCCTGTTGTACGCGCAATTCTTCCTCCGATGCCTGTAGCTTTTCAGTTTGCGTTTCCAGCTCGGCATTAATGCTCTCCATTTCGCTATGCTGCATCCTCAGCTCTTCCGACTGCGCTTCTGTCTCCTGCAGGAGTTCCTGTACACGCTTACGGTTTATTGCAGTAGTTATGGCTACAGCAATATTGTGCGCTGCGGTGATCAGGAATTCCAGCTGCAGTCCGGTAAATTCATTTACAGATGCCAGTTCGGCTACACCTGCAAGCCTGTCGTCAATTAGTGGTACCGCCACTACGTGTTTCGGCTTCACTTCGCCGAGGGCATAGGTTATCCTGATATTAGTTGACGCAATATCCTTTAATTCTAATAATTCTCCGGAAACTGCCGCCTGCCCTGTAAGCCCCTGGCCGAACGGAATGCGTTCCCGGTTCTTATTCGGCAAGTAACTAAACGCTCCTGACGGATATAGCGTTTCTCCATCGGGCAGGTAAATAATACCGGCGCTGCTTTCTGTATACGCAGCAATGTGCGCTATTACATCCTGCGTAAGCTGTTCAGGGGTTTTGTCCCCTATCATTACTTTGTTCAGTTCGGCTATACCTGTTTGAAGCCATTCTTTTTCAGATAAGGATGTAAAAGACGTATCCAGGGCCACCGCCATATTATTGAGCGATACTGCAACACTGCCCAGCGCGTCACTCTGTGTATCGTCTACTCTTATAGCAAAGTTGCCGCTTGCTATCTGTGCCGCAATTTCACTGATCGCCGCTATCCTCTCGGCCATTACTTTTTCAGCTTTTTGCAATTCCAGCTGCAATTTCAATCGCTCATTATAATCCTTCAAGATCCTGACAAAAAATGTCCCGCTGATGAGCAATGCCAGCAATGCCGCGACCACGATCAGTACACTGCTGTAAGCACCATATCTTTCAGAATCGGACATGCGTTCTTCAAGCAATTGCTGCTCGCGGATCTCCATGGTCTTGAATTCTGACCGTATCTTACCTGTTATCCTTCTTCCGCCGTCAAGGTCGCTGGCCTCGGTCACCCGGCCGCCTTTTTTTTCCAATACTCTCAAACGGAGGTAGTCAAAAAACTCATCTTTCAGCTTCTTGACATACTGCAATGATTTTTGCTGTTCAGGGTTGTCTGATGTCAGTGCCTCAAGCTTTTGAATGTACCGGTTCATATCGTCCTCGGCAGTCGTGTACCTGTCCAGGAAATCTTCCCTTCCCGTAACTAAAAAGCCGCGCATGCTCGATTGGGCCTCTACCATAACCGATGTACCTTCGTTAAGGTTAACGATAACCTCCTGTGTATGGTTCACCAGGCGGTTACTTTCCATAAGTGTGCCAATGCTCAGGAATGAAGCTACCGAGCTCACAACGAGTATCAGCATTGATACCCCGGTACTCATTATTAAATTCTTTCTAAAGTTTCCGTTCATCCGAATATCACTTGTTTGTTATTGGTGTTTATAAAGGCAGTACCATTATAAAGCTGGAGCCATTGCCGGGCTTGCTTTTTGCGGTAATGATGCCGTTGTGCTTTTCTATTATCTTCTTTGCGATCGCAAGGCCTATCCCCGTACCTTCATAAGCGCTGCGATCATTAAGGCTCTGGAATATCATGAATATCTTTTCAAGGAACTTTTCCTCGAAACCTATTCCGTTATCGTTTACCGTTATCCTGCAAAACCTGCCTTCTTCCAAAGTGGGGCTGTCAAATTCTTTTGCAGCTATGATTTCGGCGTTGATCCTTATAACTGGTGGTATTTCTTTTTTGGAGAATTTAAGGGAGTTGCTTACCAAATTCTGGAATACCTGCCGCATCTGGCTGCCAACGCAATTTATGGGTGGGAAGTTGCCTATTTCGACCACTGCATCCTTTTCCTCGATCATGTAGTCAAAGTCGGATATTACATCCGCAAGCACGGCATTCAGGTTGGTCTCCTCTGACGAAACGTTCGCCGAGAGCCGCGAGTAATCCAGCAGGTCGGTAATGAGTGCCGACATCCGCTCGGCCGACTTTATCGTTCGCTTCACGTAGTCAAAAGCGGTAGGGTCATCTTTAAGATAACGCTCCCTGATGATCTTAATGAACAACTCGATCTTCCTGATCGGCTCTTTCAGATCGTGCGATACCACCCAGGAAAATTGTTGTAGCTCGTGGTTGCGCATCTCCAGTTCTTCGTTCTTATCCACCAGTTCTTTAGTGCGTTCGGCTACCTTAAGTTCAAGGTTTTCCTGTGCGCCTTTGCGTATCTCGATCTCTTTAGCCAAAAGGTCTCTTGTATCCTTTAGCTCTTTTTGCTGCTCGTACAGCTTCAGGAACGTCTTTACCTTTAATATGAGCAGGTCGGGATCAACAGGTTTGGTCACATAATCTACGCCTCCTGACTCATAGCCTTTAGAAATGAATTTCTTCTGTTTGTTCACTGCCGAAAGGAATATAACAGGGATATCTTTTGTCCTGTTGCTGCCAGCCAATGCCTCGACTACCTCAAATCCGTCCATGCCCGGCATCTGCACATCCATGATGATGAGTGAATATTCGGTTTTCAGGATCTTGCGCAATGCCTCTTCGCCGGATCCGGCAGCATCAACGGGCAAGCCGTGGAGCTCCAGTATCTTTTGCAAAGCGACAATGTTCGCCCTTATGTCGTCAACGATCAGTATCATATTTTAAAAGGGCAGCCTTGAGGGGGATGCAACGTTTGCCCTGGGGTTTTCGGTTAAGATGCAACAAAAAAGAAGCCGCGAGCAGCGGCCATCCTCAAAAGTATAAAAACTATTGTTAAAGAGTTGTTAATATGACAGCCGGTTTTACACATTAAGGCACTAATGATATATGTCATCGCCGTATGCCGATGCGATCAACGCTGTTATGTTATATTTCCTATACACTTTCAAAACAAGAACTGCCGTGGCTTATACAAAAATGAATGATAAGTTACCTGTTGTACATACCCGCCATATGCCTGAGGCAATTCATCTTTACCTATATATTAACATCACTATTCCCACAGATCTCCTACCTTTAATCTTTAATTTGAAAGGAAAACAAATGGCACAATTCATAAAGATATATCCCGAAAACCCTAATGAGAAAGAGATAGCTAAGATCGTGCGCATATTGCGGGATGGAGGCCTCATTATTTACCCGACCGATACCGTATATGGCCTGGGTTGCGACATTACCAACAGCCGTGCCCTGGAACGCATTGCCAAGATAAAAGGCATCAAGCTGGAAAAGGCCAATTTCTCTTTCGTGTGCAGCGGCCTGAGCAACCTTTCGGACTATGTGAAGCAGATCGATACCGCAACCTTCAAGATACTGAAGCGTTCACTGCCGGGCGCCTACACCTTTATCCTGCCCGGTAATAACAACCTGCCGAAAGAATTTAAAAAGAAAAATACCGTAGGTATCCGCGTGCCGGATAATAACATCGCGCTCGAGATCGTGCGACAATTGGGCAACCCAATTGTCTCTACCTCGATACACGACGATGATGAAGTGTTGGAATACTCCACCGACCCGGAACTGATATTTGAGAAATGGCAAAACCTGGTCGATGCGGTTATTGATGGCGGCTATGGGGATAACACGCCCTCCACCATCATCGACCTTTCCGGCGATGAACCTGTTGTGGTAAGGGAAGGAAAAGGGGACCCGGATGTGTTTTAAAGGATATCATCCAATCACAGATAATAGATTTAATTAAATAAAAAAGAGTGGCTGTCACATATTTGACAGCCACTCTTTTTTATAACCTATTATAAAAAAAATCCCCACCGCAAATGCGATGGGGACTTACAATTAAAGAAGAAAAATTATTGTTCCCTATTCACGTATACCCAGCCGGTCTTATTGCTTCCGGCGTGCTCTATTACGTAAAAGTAAGTTCCTGTCGGAAGTTCATCACCATTATCCCCCTGGCCTTTCCATTCGTTGGTATAATTCGCTTTTGAGTATACCTCCTGGCCGTACCTGTTGAATATGGATACCTTTCCTGCGTTCATTCCCGATATGTCGAAGTTATCGTTCATGCCGTCATTGTTTGGCGAAATACCCCTCGGGATGTCGCAGAAGGTACCGTCAACTTCAAAGGCATAGTCAGCCATACAGCCTCCCGGTGTAGTAACGGTAAGTGTCAGTTCAAGAGGATACTCTGAAGGGGCGAAGGCGTTGGCGCGTGCATATTCGGTAGCATTAAAACTTGTACCATTGCCTACGGTCTCGCCTGCCGCATTAGTCCATACAAATGAGTCAGTACTTTCGTTAGCACCGCTTACAGAAGCATTCAGCATGTAGCTGCTCTCGAAATTCCATCCTTCACAGCCTTGTGCTCCCGTGATCACGATATCGCTCACCGGCGGTACCAGTACTACCTCCGTCGTTTCCGATTTACAGCCACCATTACTTTGTACGGCAACATCGTAGGTACCTGGCAGCAAATTGGTAAATACCGTGCCCGCCTGCCAGTTAATCCCATCGATAGTGTAAGTATATTGCGGACCCAACGGCCCTGTAATGGTCAATGTACCGGTTCCTGTAGCACAGGTAGGCTGGCCCGGTGTTACCGAAGCCGATATTGGCGTTTCCGGCACTGGATTTATGGTTACCGATGTCGTTGATATACAGCCATTAATATTCTTTACAGTAATGGTATAGTTGCCAGGGGCAAGATTGATGAAGCCCGTACCGTTCTGGAAATTAACCCCATCGATGCTGTAGCTGAATCCTGAACCTGTCGGCGCGTTGACATCTATCCTTCCCACACTGTTAAAGCAGTCAGGGTGCGTCATGCTGGCCTGAGCCACGGCAGGTATCGGCGAATTATCTATATTAATGATAGCCGTTGTAGAAGTACATCCGCCGGCATTCATAACGGTCACTATGTAAGCTCCGCCTGCAAGGTTGGCAAATGTAGTACCTGCCTGGAAGTTTGTACCGTCTATACTATAGGTAAATCCGGCGCCTACCGGCGATGTAATTACTATGGTACCTGTTGGTACCGCACATGTTGGCTGTGTAATCGTAGTAGCTGCAACAGCAGGAACGGTAGGCACAGGGTCAATTGTGATCGTTGACGTTACCGACTGACATCCTGTATTATCAGTAGTCACGGTATAAGTACCCGGAGCAAGGTTAGCAAAAGTTGGCGATGCCTGGAATGTTGTACCATCTATGCTGTAGCTGTACCCTGCCCCAGTTGGCGCGGTCACAGTTATGGTACCCGTGGTAACGCCGCTGCAGTTTGGCTGGGTAACCGCAGTTGTAGCCACATCAGGAGTTCCGGGTGCTGTAGTAATGGTTACCGATGCCGATGTAGAATTACAACCCGCCGCGCTTTGCGTAGTAACGGTATAGCTGCCCGGCGCAAGGCTGCCGAATGTTGTAGATGCCTGGAAGTTAACACCGTCGATACTATATGTAAGCCCCGCCCCTGTTGGTGCGGTAACTGTAATGGTTCCGGTTGGTGCAGAACAGGTAGGCTGTGTTACTGTAACCGTAGCTACCGCAGGGTTAGCAGGTACCGGATTTATCACGATAGTAGTAGATGAAGTACATCCGCCAGCATTTTGGGTAGTCAGGGTGTAACTGCCCGGCGCGATCCCCGCAAAGGTAGTAGATGCCTGGAAGTTAGTACCATCTATGCTGTAAGTAAGCCCTGCACCTGTCGGCGCGGTAACTTCAACAGTTCCCGTTGGCGTAGCACAGGTAGGCTGCGTAATAGTAGTGGCAGCCACTGCAGGTGCTCCCGGTACAGGGTCGATAGTAATTGTCGCTGTAGCCGAAGTACAGCCATCTGCATTTTGCGTAGTAACGGTATATGTGCCCGGGGCCACATTGGCAAATGTTGTCGACGCCTGGAACGTAGTGCCGTTGATGCTGTAGGTAAAGCCTGCTCCTGTTGGTGCAGTTACTACAATGCTTCCCGGTGTTGTACAAGTAGGCTGAATTAATGTAGTAGTTGCAACAGCCGGAGTTGTTGGCGCAGCATTTATAGTGATCGTGGCTGTTGACGAAGTACATTCGTCAGCCGATCGTGTAGTCAAAGTATAACTGCCTGCCGAAAGTCCTGTAAATATTGGAGATGCCTGGTAGGTCGTCCCGTCGATGCTATACGTAAAACCTGCACCTGTTGGGGCTGTTACAGTAATGGTCCCGGTGGCTGTAGTACAGTCAGGCTGCGCTACTGTTGTAGTCGCTACAGCGGGTACTGCCGGCGCGGGATCTATCGTGATGGTAGCTGTTACCGACGTACATCCGCCTGCTAACTGGGTGGTGACCGTGTAGGTTCCCGGAACCAGGTTTGCAAAAACGGGCGATGCCTGGAAGTTGCTACCATCTATACTATAGGTAAGCGTACCTCCTGTTGGTGCAGTAACGGTTATAGTCCCCGTTGCTACTGAACATGTAGGCTGGATCACAGTAGTAGTTGCCACGGCAGGAATTGCAGGGGCTGCATTTATAGTAATAATATTTGCCACTGATGTACATCCGTCAGATGACTTCGTAGTTACGGTATAATTTCCCGGAACAAGGTTACTAAATAGTGTAGATGCCTGGAAGTTAACACCGTCGATGCTATAGGTAAGGCCTGCGCCCAATGGCGATGTTAAAGTTATGCTTCCTGTAGTTGTAGTACAATCAGGCTGCGTTACTGTTGCAACGCCCACAGCAGGCACTACAGGCGCGGCATTGATGGTGATGGACGCGGTTACCGAAGTACAGCCTTCATTTTGGGATGTCACGGTGTAATTGCCCGGAGCAAGTCCTGCAAATACCGGCGATGCCTGGAAATTGGTACCGTCAACGCTGTAAGTATATGTTGCGCCAAGAGGTGCAGTTATAGTAATGCTTCCTGTAGGTGTATCACAGGTAGGCTGCGTAACCGTTGTAGTTGCTATTGCCGGAGCGGCAGGAGCAGCATTAATGGTAACGGTCGCGGTTTGCGAGGTACAGCCCAATGCCGACATAACGGTAACTGTATACGTTCCCGGCAACAGGTTAGCGAATGAAGTTCCTGCCTGAAAATTGCTACCGTCAATACTGTAGCTTATGCCTGCTCCCAGCGGGGTATCTACGGTAATTGTTCCTGTAGCCGTAGTACAGTCAGGCTGGGTCACGTTAATGGTAGCCACTGCCGGTGTTGCCGGTGCCGGATTGATGGTAAAAGGGAATGTAGTGATGCAGTTGGCCGAAGATTTTATGGTAAGGGTATAAGTCCCAGAAGCAAGCCCATTGAATGCAAGCCCAGATTGGAACGTTATGCCGTCAAGACTGTAAGTAAGCCCGTCACCCACTGATGGCATGATAAGGATACCTCCTGTAGGTATGGTGCAAGTAGGCTGTACCGGGATCACAACTGCCAATGGCAGTGGCGAAACGGTAAGTTGCACGGCATTGCTCACAAGCGTACATCCTACAGATGTGGCCTGGCAGTAGAATTGTGCTGTGTTGAATGACAGCGGAGCATCGATAATGGTAAGCTGGATGGTATTGGTACCTGAAAAATTAGGCCCGTCGGTAATATTTACCCAGTTGCCTGAAGAGTTGAGCATTTTCCACTGGTAGGTAAATGTCGATGATGCACTGAGCGTAACTGTGTACTGTACATTGTCGCCTTCGCAAATGGCCGCGCTCAATGGTTGTGCCGATATATGGTCTGACGGTGATGAAGTGATACTGTGGATGCCCAGGTTGGCACAGTCCTCGGTATTGTTGATCGCCCAGTTCGACGCGTTGAAAGTTGCCTGAGGCACTACTGCGTTGCTGTTGCGTATCATGGTAAAGCCTACATTGTCGGGAGTGTAAACCATATCGATCACAATGGCCCCTTTAACGAGTTCCAGTTGATCGTCTTCGTTAAAGCCCGAAGTAAGAAGGTTTACGGGAGCACCGGTGAGCCCGCATACCGAAGTTGCGGTACGAACAATATGAACGCCGCCTGGGGCAAGTATGCCTGTAAGGTTCACGGTCATCGTAACGGACCCGCCCACAGTGCCCCTTCGGGTAATACTGTATTGCGAAAGATCAATGGCAGCGGCAGTACCGTTATATAATTCGATCGCGCCGCCTTCTCCTATTGGCGCGTCATATACTTCAGATATGAAAAGCTCAGTAGGCGGTGCGAATGCAGGACAGTTTGATGAGATCACAGTAAAAGTACCTGATGTACCTACACAACCCGCAGTGGTTACCGAAAGCGCTCCGGTCACCGCGACAGGAGATACCAGTGCCTTGATCTCGGTATCGGAAACTATGGTGAAACCGGCCGATTCTATACCTCCGAATTTAACTGATGTCGTACCTGAACTGAAACCGCTACCGGTAATAGTTACCATAGTGTTCGTAGGGCCTGATGCAGGGGTGAACGAACTGATGACAGGTGCTGTACAGCCAGAATTTAAGGTACCGTTGAGGGTAAAGTCGTCCAGCCTGAAAGTCCCGTTACCGGTGGCGCCGCTAAGGGTAAGCACAACCGTTACAGTGCCGCTAAGGCCGTTCACCGGATTGGCTACAGGAGTAACCCCAATGACCGATCCGGGTGCTGCAGGTACGGTTCCCGAACCTACGTTGATGCCATTAATGGCCATGGACCAGTTTTGAG
>Ga0308157_10001552_pt1 | contig 45710 bp, 29 predicted proteins | sample PhyBR1_FD_201035 | JGI IMG/M metagenome (GOLD analysis project Ga0308157, IMG submission 201035) | Phyllosphere microbial communities from UC Gill Tract Community Farm, Albany, California, United States - DLSLB.R1 | ecosystem: Host-associated > Plants > Phyllosphere > Unclassified | place: USA... | reverse complement strand
ACAGAAATAATGCTTAAAAACTTCCTATACGCACTTTTATCCTTAACTGTACTACCTTATATATTAAATGCACAACCTTTATCAAAAATTGCACCAAAAAGGGAGTTTAGGGGAGTGTGGGTGGCAACGGTTACCAATATCGACTGGCCATCTAAACCAGGTCTAACTGTTGATCAGCAAAAACAGGAGCTTATTGGTATTTTAGAACGGCATAAAAATCAGGGCATGAACGCCATTATTCTGCAGGTAAGGCCTGCAGCTGATGCTTTTTACGCCAAATCGAGAGAGCCCTGGAGCCAATGGTTAATGGGCAAACAGGGTTTAGCACCGGCAGCAGGTTACGATCCGTTGGCATTTGCCATTAAAGAGGCGCATTTTAGGGGGATGGAATTACATGCCTGGTTTAATCCTTACCGGGCAAGTATGAGTAGCAACGCTGTATTGAGCGAGAATCATGCCTATCGCAAGCATCCCGAATGGTTCTTTACCTATGGAGGTAAAAAGCAGTTTGACCCTGGCATTCCTGAGGTTAGGGAGTACATTGTTCAGGTAATTTTAGATGTGGTAAAGGAATATGATGTAGATGGTATTCATTTCGACGATTATTTTTATCCATATAAGGTCGAAGGTCAGGTCATTAATGATGGCAATACGTTTTACAAATACCCCAACAACTTCTCAGATATTAAAGATTGGCGACGTAACAACGTTGATATGCTGATTAAACAGCTGGACGACAGCATTCACCATTACAAGAAATGGGTAAAATTTGGGGTCAGCCCGTTTGGGATCTGGAAAAATAAGTATGAGGATCCTGAAGGTTCTGCTACCAGTGGTTTATCTAACTATGCCGAGCTTTTTGCCGATAGCCGTAAATGGGTTAGAGAAGGTTGGGTTGATTATATTAACCCTCAAATTTATTTTACATTTACCAGAAGGGTAGCACCTTATGGTACTTTGGTTGATTGGTGGAGCAACAATAATTTCGGCCGGCACGTGTACATTGGGCAGGGAGCTTACCTGGTAAATTCGAGGGCCGAAGCAGCCTGGAAGAACCTGAGTGAAATTCCCAATCAGATCCGGTATTTAAGAGACAACAACCGCATTCAGGGAAGCGTTTTCTTTAGCTCTAAATCTTTGAGCACCGTAGCAAAGGCGGTAGGTGATTCGCTAAAAAACGATTTTTATAAATACCCCGCCTTACCGCCACAAATGCCTTGGCTGGATGAGGTACCACCAAATCAACCACAGGCATTAACCGCCGATGCGATGAAGGATGGGGTGCACCTAAAATGGCAACTTCCTTTGAAAGCCAGGGATGGTGAAACCGCTTCAGGCTATGTTATTTATCGCTTTGGTGAGGGTGAAAAAATTTCGGTACTTGACCCTAAAAACATCATTAAAATAAGTTTTGAAGATTACCTTTCTTTTATTGATACAGGTGTAGAAAGCGGAAAGCGATACAGCTATCTGGTAACAGCCTTAGATCGCTTAAAAAATGAAAGTGAACCCAGCGGTCCTGTTGGTGTAGAAGTACCGCTGGCGAAAGAATAAAAAATTAAACAGCTTTTTTATTGGTCGATTCCCGTTCTACAACAGTAGGATCTAGCACTATGTGTTCCATGCCGGCGTATGGGTTTTGCTGGTTAATCATTTTCAGAAACATTTTAGCACATGCTTTGCCTATTTGAGATGCATGTTGATCTATTGTTGATAAATTAGGGGTAATATAAGCCGAAAAGGCTTCGTTGGCAAAGCCAATAACCCCAACTTCAGGGGGTGTTTCGTCAATTTCTTTCAGCTTTTTAATAACGCCTACCGCTGTAAAATCATCTCCAGCAATAATGGCATCGGGTTTATTGCGGCTGCGCATTAGCTTGCCTGCACCGAAACGACCATCTTTGATAGACAGGCCGCCAAAAATGATGTGCTCTTCTATTAGGGACAGGCCATTATCGGCAAGCGCTGCTTTATAACCCTCCAGGCGATCGTTAAATATTTTAATCTGGTGAATGGTGGTTATAAAGGCAATTTTTTTATAACCATTATCGATTAAATGTTGTGTGGCAATATAACCTGCCCTAAAGTCATCGAGCGTGATAGTGGGTACCTTTAAATCTGCGTTTACCCGATCGAATAAAATTAAAGGCTTATTTTGCTTAATAATTTCGGCAAAGTGGCTTACATCTTGTGTTTCTAACGACAGTGAAGCCATAATTCCATCCACTTGTGCTTCTAATAAAGTTTTTACACCATTTACTTCATTCTCTACGGATTCATTAGATTGATAAATAATTACACGGTACCCGCTATCTTTTAAGCCATCTTCTATACAGTGGATAATGGAGGCAAAAAAGTGGGCCTGTACACTGGGTACAATAACACCGATAATGTGTGTTTTACCAGATTTTAATGCCGAAGCAAGCTTGTTTGGGCTATAATTTAATTTCTTAGCCATATCTACAACCGCTTTCCGCGTAGTATCGCTTATGGCCGGAAAGCCACTCAATGCCCTCGAAACGGTAGATACCGTAACATTCAGCTCCTTTGCAATGTCGTATATAGTGGTTTTCTTTTTCAATTTTTGATTAGAGGTCGATTTAACAATAGGCTATAAATGTACTAAACCTTAATAATAATGTTCTTTTTGTACATCAAATATAATAATACATAGAAGCCCAGCACGTAGGTAATGGCCCAAACCAGCGAAGCATTTACCGGGCTAAAAAACGGAGTATAACAAGTTTCATAAAATCTAACCAGCAATCCGGTCTTGGTTCCATCGGATTTGGTAACCTGTATAAGGTTTAATACCCTGGGCATTAAGCCTGCCAAAAAGAAAACGGTAATGGCATTTACACCATACACTACAAATGGGGTTGTAAATTTCTTGTAGCCCTGTACGTCGATAATCCAATAACATAGCGCCAGGCCTATACTTGCCAATCCGCCTGCGTAAAGGACATAAGAGCTTGTCCAAAGCGCTTTGTTAATCGGGAACTGTAAATCCCAAAGCAGGCCAAGAACAACAGCAGTTATACCTGTAGTAAAAAGCCAGGCTACCTTTGTGGCGTTATCTACATCTTTTCGGCGCATCCACACACCGACCAGAACGCCAAATAAGCAGGTGCCAACGGCAGGTAAAGTACTTAGAATTCCTTCTGGGTCCCATGTTTTTGACGAGGCCCAGGTATGCGCTTCGGTTAAAATCCCCCTGTCTATCCAGGCGGCTAAATTGGTTTCTTTTTCTAAGTTAGGATAGCCCACACCTGGCACAGGTATAAAGGTCATTAAGGCCCAATATACAGCCAGAATAACGATTAATGTTTTAAATATTGTTTTTTCCGAAGCTTTGAGGAAAATAATACTGCTGATGATGAAAACAATCCCTATTCTTTGCAAAACGCCTAACAGCCTAACCGTTTGAAAAGCTTCAAGAATAGTACTTTCGGTGGTGATTGCACTGATGATTTTTCCGAAAATGGCTAAAAAGAATCCTAACAAGTATAGGGTTACACCTCTTTTAATGGCTTTGATAATGGTTTTTTTATGTGTAACCGGATTTGCTTTACTGCTGCTCATGGCAAAGGCAATAGATACGCCAACAATCCAGAGGAAAAATGGAAAGATTAAATCAGTTGGTGTGCATCCGCTCCATTCAGCATGCTCTAAAGGGGCGTAAATGTGTCCCCAACTGCCTGGATTGTTCACTAAGATCATTGCTGCTACTGTTAATCCCCTAAAAAAATCGAGTGAAAGCAATCGTTGTTTAGTTTCGGTCATGGTTAGTTGGTTTGGTTCAGCTAACTAATTTAGAGTATTGTTTTTATAAAGAGAAATAACTTGCTTACGAAGTTTGACCAGGATGAAGCATATGGCCTTAAGGCATCGGAGAAAAAAAATCCTGCTTTGAACAAACAAAGCAGGATGATATCGATTAGTTGATGTTAATCTTCAAATTTCCAGCGTACGAAAGCTTCCATGGCTTCGTATTCTGCAAGTCCGAGATTATCGTAAGCCTTAGCTGTTTCGCGGTTTCGGTCTTCGGCACGTTGCCAGAACTCTCTAGAGTCATCGCCAGGGAAGACGGCTCTGTCTTTTTGGCTCTGGTGCTTGAAAATAGCATATTTTTTACGTTCAAGTTCTTGTGGAGAAATTGGAACGGCCATTTCGATTTCGTGTGTTTCGAACTCATGCCATGCGCCACGATACATCCATAACCAGCAATCTTGTGCCCAGGCCTCGGTTTTACGCAGGCGTTTTAAAGCAGCAAGGATAATATTGAAGCAAACAATGTGCGTACCATGCGGATCTTCGAAATCGCCGGCAGCGTAAACCTGTTGGGGTTTAACTTTTTGCAAAAGCTCCATAGTTAACTCGATGTCAGCATCGGTTACAGGGTTTTTCTGTACTTTACCACTTTCGTAGAAAGGAAGTGCCTGAAAGTGGATGTGATCATCGTCCAAGCCGCAATACCTCGCCCCTGCAATAGCTTCTCCTTTTCTGATTAGGCCCTTAACCGTTTGAATCTCGGGGGTATCGATCTGATTTGGCTTCTTCTGCTCAATAAAGGCTCTCATATTGTTGTAAAGTTCCTTTAAATGCGAATTATCCATGCCCATTTTCTCTGTAAAATCTACATTGAATTCTACAAAACGAAGTGCATCATCATCCCAAACTGCGGTATTTCCGGAAGTCTGATAAGCCACGTGTACATCGTGTTTCTGATCAACCAGACGGATAAAAGTACCCCCCATCGAAATTACATCATCATCAGGGTGTGGCGAAAAGATAATCACTCTTTTCTTCGCCGGTTCGGCTCTTTCCGGACGCTGAGAATCATCGGCATTAGGTTTACCGCCTGGCCAGCCTGTGATGGTGTGTTGTAATTTGTTAAAGATATGTATATTGATATTGTATACTGGTCCTTTTTCAGTAGCCAGTTGTGCCATACCATTGTTGTTATAATCGTCTTCAGTTAATTTTAAGATTGGTTTGTTTAAGGTATTGGCCAACCAGATTACTGCTTTACGGATTAAACTGTCAGTCCAGATACAATCTTTTACCAGCCATGGTGTATCAAAACGGGTTAAATCTGAGGCTGCAGGAGCATCAAGGATAAATTCAACATGGTCTGATAACTGAAGGAAGGTAGCTGGTACATCGCCAGAAATTTCTCCTTCTACAGCTTTTTTAATGATCGAAGCTTTTTTACGGCTCCAGGCCATTAATATGATTTCTCTTGCTTTGAAAATGGTACCAATTCCCATGGTAATGGCTTTGGTTGGTACAAAGCTTTTTCCACCGAAATCGCGTGCAGCATCGCGGCGGGTAAGGTCGTCAAGTGTAACTAAACGTGTTCCGGAGTTTGGTGCAGAACCGGGTTCGTTAAAACCGATGTGACCGGTACGGCCAATACCCAGGATCTGGATATCAAGACCACCTAAATCACCGATTTTCTTTTCGTAATCTAAACAAAATGCCGGAATGTCTTCAAGTGCAAGTGTTCCGTCAGGAATGTGGACATTCTTTTTATCGATGTCAATGTGATCGAAGAGGTTCTCGTTCATGAAAGTAACGTAACTCTGTGCCGCAGTTGGCGCCATCGGATAATATTCATCCAGGTTGAACGTAATCACGTTTTTGAAACTTAAACCTTCTTCTTTGTGCAGTCTAACCAATTCGGCATATACTGCAATTGGAGTAACACCTGTTGCTAAGCCCAGTACTGCAGGTGCGTTGTTTGCTTGTTTTGATTTAATGAGGTCCGCAATGCGGTTTGCTACATTAATGGAAGCAATTTTTGGATTTTCGAACACGCTTACCGGTAATTTCTCGAAACGTGTCTCCTCCAGTAAATTTAATCTAGCCATTTTTTTTATATGGATTTTAATGTACGGAGCAGTAAATATAGCGAGTTGTGCACAATTTTTAACACAGGATATTACTTTTATTGCAAGTATTTTCATAAAATTGAGTTAACGGTGCAGACAAACGTTTGTTCGTTTTTAAGTAAAAATTAATATGAACACACAGATCCAAAGGTTGTACGAAAAAGCAGGTAAAACCGAACGTTTAATAATAGGGCTAATGAGTGGTACCTCTATGGATGGGCTGGATATTGCGCTCTGCTCGGTAAAGCATAGTGGAGCGGATACTGATATAAAAATACTGGCATTTAAAACCGGCGATTATACGGATGATTTCCGGGCTAAGATTAAGGCTGTTTTCTCAAAAAAAGAGGTCGATTTGCAATTGGTTTGTCTCATGAATGAGCATATTGCCAACACACACGCCCAATTAATTAACGAGGCTTTACAAGAATGGGGCTACGACAACGCGACCATCGATTTTATTGCCAGTCACGGACAGACCATTTTTCATGCCCCAAAATCTTTGCATCAGCTCGATGATTATCCGAACGGAACCTTGCAAATAGGCGATGGGGATCATCTTGCACTTAAAACCGGAATCATTACACTTTCCGATTTCAGGCAGAAACATTTGGCCGCAGGCGGAGAGGGGGCGCCATTGGCGGTTTACGGTGATTATCTGATCTTTTCAAAAGCCGGCGAAGACCGGGTGATGCTGAATATTGGTGGAATTGCAAACTTTACCTATTTGCCCGGAAGTACCGAAGCCAGTGCAGTTTTTTCGACAGATGTTGGCCCGGGAAATACCCTGATGGATCAATACATGCAAAAGTACTTCAACCAGTTTTATGATAAAAATGCAGAAGTGGGCAGCTCTGGTCAATTAAATGAGAAGCTTTTGCATGCACTGTTGGATTGCAGTTTCTTTGAGCTTGACTTCCCTAAAACAACCGGCCCTGAACTATTTAATCTAGAATATCTAAGCCATGCACAGCAACAATCGGATACGACTAATATTCAAAAAGAGCATGTAATGGCCACTTTATGCCACTTTTCGGCACGTACCATTGCCAATGCCATCAGGCGATGTTTTGGCCAGCAGGCGAAGGCCTCGGTTTATATGAGTGGTGGTGGCATGCACAATCCTTTACTGGTAAAGCTGCTGCATCAAGAATTGCCTTTTTGTGATTTCTTAACCACCGAAGATTTGAATATCAATCCTGATGCTAAAGAAGCCGTTTTATTTGCCGTTTTAGCCAACGAGACGCTTTGTGGTAAGCCGATAAATTTTGGAAACCGGCAGGGAGTACCAGCGGTTTGTATGGGAAAAATCAGCTTGCCGGAATAGTCCGAATGAGCCTTAGCAGCTGATTGTAAAGTAGTTTGTATAGCGTAAAGTTTGGTTTGTGCAGTATTTTGTTTAATTTGTTTTAAACTAATCCTCAACCCAAAACCAAATTTTATGGAAAAAAGTTACCTAAAATGGTTGTCAAAGCTCTTCGTAATTTTGATGATCCCCTTTCTGTTGCTCTTATTTACAGGAATGGCACAAGCACAAAGCAAACGGTACACCATTAACGGCAAGGTTACCGATGCAGCTAACAACGATCCGGTTCCCGGGGCGGTTGTTAAAATACTCAACACCAATTTGGCTACAAGTACCGATGCAAACGGGGCCTATACTTTCTCGGTTAATTTAAATCCGGGAAAATACCAACTTCAGTTTTCTTTCGTGGGCTATAAAAGTAGTCAGCAATCAATTGATTTAGGAGACAACGATAAAGTTCAGCTCAGTGTGAAACTGGGAGGAGATGCAGTTGGCCTTGATGAAGTTATTGTTACCGGTACCTCGCAGGGAACGACCCGTAAACAGCTGGGTAGTTATGTGAGTACAGTAAAAGGCGACGATTTAAACAAAGCTCCCAGTGGAAATGCGCTGGCGTCCTTACAGGGTAAAACACCCGGAGCGCAGATCAGCCAGAACTCGGGTGATCCGGCAGGAGGGATTTCGGTTCGTTTAAGAGGGGTCAGCTCTGTTAATTCATCGTCGGAACCACTCTACATTATTGATGGTGTAATTGTAAACAATTCTACCACAAGGGTAACCAATACTTCTGCAAATTATGATGGCGGAAACTTTATTGGTAGCATTGGTCAGAACCGGATGGTTGATATTAGTCCTGCTGATATTGATCATATTGAGGTACTGAATGGCGCTGCTGCTGCTGCAATTTATGGGTCACGAGCGAATGCCGGTGTTATCCAGATTTTCACCAAAAGAGGCAAAACCGGTGCTCCGCAAGTCAGTTTTAATACCAGTTTAACAATAAGTGAATTACGCAAGCAGATTGAAGTAAATCAATCGCCTACTAAATTTGGAGGGCCTACTGATGGGCCCACTGCACAAACTCAGGATGTGTTAACGCCAACTCTGATAACTACAACTCCCGTAACCAGATATAATTATCAGGATTACATTTTTAGGACCGGAATCGGTACTGATAATTCAGTGTCCGTTTCAGGTGGAAATGACAATACGAAATTTTATACTTCTGCAGGATATTTTGATAATCAGGGGATTATCAAAAATACCAATTTCAGGAGAATGAATTTTAGGGCAAATCTGGATCAGACCATTAATAAATGGGCCAAAATGACTGCAGGATTTAATTATATCCACAGTGATGCTAACGAAAAACCAGATGGAAACTCCTTTTTCTCACCCATGAATTCGGTCACGATTATTGGTAATTTTCATGATTTGTTTACGCGGGATGCATTGGGCAATTTAAAAGCCATTGGAGAACGTGGTCGTGTTAATCCGGTTTCTGTTATTGAAGATATCAAGCAGCGTCAGTTTACCAATCGTATTATCGCAAATGCGGGATTAAAGCTCACTCCGGTTAAGAATTTAACTATTGATTATACCATGGGGGTTGATAATTCTATCCAAAACGGAACAACCTACATTCCTCCATTTGCTTACAATGTAAGTACAGGTTTTTATGGTGGTGGACCAACTTTAGACCCATCTTTAAATGGCTATGCAAGTGCGGCAAACGCAACTACCACGCTGTTTAATAACGAGTTAAATTTCACCTATGACGCCAGGATTTCTGATTTGTTTAGTTCTACTACTCAACTCGGCGGATCTTATCAATACCAAAAAGACATGTACAGTTTGCTAAATGGACGTGGATTAGCACCTTTTGTTCAGGTGGTAAATGGAGCAAGCACTGTTTTGCCTAATGTTGATAGCCGCTCAGAATTCTCCATTAGTGGAGCTTATTTACAGCAAAACTTTAAATATAAAGACCATTTATTTGTTACAGGAGCAATTAGAGTAGATCAATCTACAGTATTTGGAGAAGACAATAGAACGCAATTTTATCCGAAGGCCAATGTGAGTTACGTATTATCATCTGCCGATTATTGGAAAGATTCCGGTGTATCATCGTGGTGGAATGCATTCAAATTAAGGGCTGCTTATGGACAGTCGGGAAATTTAACAGGAATTGGAGCTTATGATCGTTTCAACGTTTATTCGCCAAGCGCACTAAACAGCAAAACATCTTTAACATCTTTAACAACACTCGCTAATACCAGTGTTAAACCAGAGCGGCAGAAAGAGCTTGAAATCGGTACAGATATGTCCTTTTTTAACAATCGCCTGGGTTTAACTTTTAGTTACTATAACAAGAATGTAACTGATTTATTATTGCCTGTTGTGATTGCGCCAACAACTGGTTTTTCGAGTTTATTAGACAATATCAGCGGAACTTTAAAAAATAAAGGTATCGAATTAATGCTTACAGGTGTACCCGTTAAAACAGAAAACTTTACATGGACATCAACCCTGATTTACAATAGAAACAGGAATAAAATAGTGGGTTCGGGGGCACAAAGATTGCTTTCAACAAATGCAGGCGCTCCTGTCTCTATTACAGATGGCTATCCGGTAGGGGTATTCTACGGGACATTTTTTGCACGCAATGCCGATGGCAGTTTATTATTAAATGCTCAAGGCATTCCACAAACAGAAAGAGGCAATCAAACATCAGCTACAACGTACGAAGAATTAAGAGCTGGCGGTCAGCCAACAGGAACGGTCCTCCGTAAGGTAATTGGTGATCCAAACCCGGATTATACCGGTTCTTTTGTTAACGATTTTACATACAAAAAATTAAGCTTGCACATTCAGTTGGATGCTGTTCAGGGGGGAGATGTTTGGAATGCAGATTGGAGGACACGCCAGGGAGTGGGCAATGGAAAAATTGCCGAGGCAGAGCAGATGGGGCAATTGCCTAGAGGTTATGTAGCTGGCGTATACAATGTAGAAGAATGGCGTATCGATGATGGATCTTTTGTAAAATTGAGAGAGATTTCTTTAAGCTATAATGTTGGTCAGGTTAAATTTATTAAAAGCCTAACCATTAATGTTAGTGCAAGGAACCTGGTTTCATGGGATAATTACAAGGGCTATGATCCTGAGTTGAATTCCGGTGGTCAATCGACAATTTTAAGGAATATCGATTTCGGTTCTGTGCCTATTCCACGTACTTTCTCTTTTGGTTTACAAGCAAGATTCTAATTTAAAACTATGGTTATGAAAAATTTAAAATCAAGATATATAGGTTATGCATTTCTGCTTACAATAGTGGCTTTTACGAGCGCTTGTAAAAAGGAATACTTAAATCCTAATGCGGCAACAGCCGGTGATGTATTAACTTCGGCAAAAGGTCTAACAGGCGTTACGGTAGGTTTACAGAAGAACTATTCCACTACGCGGGCCGGAGTTCTATATGCGGCTATTACGCTAAACGGCTTAACTACCAACGAATTGATATCTATAAATACAGGTAATACCAACGAAGAAAGGTTAGCGGCCGGAGGTGTACAAGTTGATGGTACCAATTCGATATTGTTAAATGTTTGGGCCGGAGCCAATAAAATTATTTATGATGCTGATAATGTGATTAATAATGCAGCTAATCTTGCTGATAAAAACTATGCTGCGGGTTTAATTGCTTATGCAAGTGTTTTTAAGGCGCTGGCACTTGGTAATCTAGCAGAGTATTGGGAAAATATTCCAGCCGGGACCGGCCAGAATGTTACTTTCATTAGCCGTGTTGATGGCTACAATAAGGCAATTGCAACCATTGATAATGCCCTGGCAGTAATTGCAGCAAATTCGATAAGCACATCTTTTTTGGGGAATATCCCATCAGGGGTAGATATTCCCAATACTTTAGCTGCGCTTAAAGCCCGCTATGCTTTATTTGCAGGTAACTATACCTTAGCGTTAACTGCTGCAAACACGGTTGATTTAACTAAAAAATCTACATTTACATACGATGCCTTAAATTTGAACCCAATTTTTGAAATTGCTACGTCTACCAATAATGTTATCCAGCCTAAAAATTTGAATCTGGGTCAAACCGGGGCGTACATTCCAGATGCTGGCGATGGCAGGATCCCATTTTATACGGTAGTGAATACTACTGTACGTATTAATGGTTTTGGTGCGGGTACTTTTACCCAGTTTCCTATATATCTGCCGGGAGAAATAACATTGATTAAAGCAGAGGCTTATGCCCGTCAGGCTGCGCCAAATCTGTCGTCATCATTGTCTGAACTGAACAAAATTGTGACCAAAACAGCTGTTGCAGATCCTTTTGGAGTAGGGGCTGCATTACCGGCATTAACAGGCCCCTATACCCAACAACAGTTGTTAGATCTTATTTATAAGCACCGTTGTATCGAACTGTTTATGTCGGGTTTAAAACTCGAAGATATGAGGCGGTTTAACCAGCCGCTAACCGATCGTAAACGTAATTTCTTTCCTTATCCGTTTCCGGAGCGGGATAACAATACCAATACGCCAGCCGATCCGTCATTCTAATCGTAAAAAAAGCTCCCCTGATTTAATCAGGGGAGCCTTTTTATAAAATATTTAATTCTTTTTCGCGGTATCGCGAAAGCGATTCGTCATTGATATCCAGTTCGGTTATTAAGTAACTAATGCTTTCTAAAGGACAGACCCTTAGTCGAAGGGCAATATCCAGCTTTTCTGAAATGCACAATACTGCTGTCCTTTTTGCACAGGCCAGCATGGCTTTCTTTAACTGGTTAATCTCCCAGTAAGTATCGGTTAAGCCTTCTTCAGGGTGGATTGCACTGGTTCCCATCAAACATAAATCGGCTTTTATCTCCGAGAGCTGGGCAATTACTTGCCCTCCGTAGGTAACCTGAGAGTTTTTAGAAAATAAGCCACCAATTAAAATCACTTCAACATTGTTGTATTTTGCCAGTTCTACCGCCACTAGCGGGCTGATGGTAAAAAATGTAGCCGAAATGCCCGGAGGCAATAGTTTTACCAATTCAAGGATGGTTGTACCCCCTCCGGTTAAAACCACCATTCCATCTTTTATCAGGTTAGTGGCTTTTTTAGCAATCACAATCTTGCTGTCGCGGGCGTAAACAGTACTGTCGTCAAAAGAGCTGTGGTAAGATTTGGATAGGGCACCACCGTGCACCTTATAAAGCAGGTTTGCATCAACAAGTTCCTGTAGATCTCGTCTAATGGTGTCTTCCGAAACATTTAGCAATTGTACCAGATCAGAGGTGAGCACGCGGTTGTGCAGATTAATCTGGCGCATAATGAAATCATGGCGTTCTTTCTTCAGCATAAAATATTCGTCTGGTTGAGCGAATGTAACAAAGATTTTTAGATTTCCTAAATATTGCGTGTTTTTGCGTGTTTGTGCAATTTAATGTTGTTAGTTACTGGTAAATAGTTTGTTAAATTGTTTTTTTATTCCAAAACATTTATGATATTAGCACTAAAATGCGTTATTGTGCGTGTTTGGCTAACTAACTAAAACAACTAAATAATTCAACTTATCCCCTAAACAGGCAGTTTATGAAAAAAAAACTACTACTATTTTTTATTGGTACGTTTTTGTTGCTGGCTCATGCCATTGCGCAGCAAATAACCGTTACCGGTAAGGTTACCTCGCCCGACGGACCTATACCTGGCGTTTCCATCCGGGTAAAAGGCAGCAATGTTGTTGCACAAACCAATGCACAAGGAAACTATGTAATTAAAGCGTTAAAAACCGATGTGCTTACTTTCTCTTATGTGGGTTACACTACACAAGAGCGCAGTGTGGGGGCCAATACGGTTATTAATATTACCCTTTCTGCTGATGCTGCTAACCTTAGCGAGGTAGTAGTGACCGCATTTGGTATTAAAAGATCTAAAGATGCACTCGGCTACTCTGCGCAAACCTTAAAAGGCTCAGATATTGCCGATACACAACGCGATAACTTTTTAAATGCCTTACAGGGGCGTGTAGCAGGCGCTACCATTACGCCCACAACCGGTACGCCCGGTGCGTCTGCAACTATGATTATCCGTGGAGGTATTTCGTTAGATGGAGATAACCAGCCACTTTTTGTGGTAGATGGTTTACCCATTTCTAACCGTACGTTTAGCGAATACAATCTGGTAGGACAGGGAACTTTTAACCGTCAGAACGACTATGGAAACAGGGCGATGGATATTAACCCTGAAGAAATAGAATCGCTTACTGTTTTAAAAGGACCTGAGGCTTCGGCTTTGTATGGAACAGATGGTGCATCAGGTGCCGTGGTAATTACTACAAAGAGAGCAAAAGCCGGTACTGCCCGCGTTACCTACAGCAACTCTTTCAGGCTAGAAAATACTTACCGTTACCCTGAAGTGCAAACCACTTATGGTGGTGGCGCGGGGGGGATTTTTGATGAGGAACAAAGAACACGTACTTTCTTTGGTTCAAAATACCCGGCCAATAAAACCATGTACGATAACATTGGTAATTTTTACAAAACCGGGTTCACGCAAAAGCATAATGCAACCATAGAAGGCGGAAGCGATAAGCTTTCGGTTAGAACAACAGTAAGTTATACCGATCAGAAGGGTATAATTCCCGGAACGGCTTATAACACTATCAATGGTAAAATAAATGCCACTTCTAAAATCAGCGATAAAATTAGCATGAATGCCTCGCTGAACCTGATTTCTTCCAGAACCGATAAAACCTACAAAGGGGTAAGCAGTCCGATGTTAAGCGCCTTATCATGGCCGTTAACAGACGATATGCGAAATTACTTAACCCCGCTTGGCGAAAGAAGAACCGTTACCGGAAGCTTAAGTGGGGAGTTGGATAACCCTTATTGGGGTGTAGAGCGCAATCCTAACTACGATAAAATGAACCGTGTGCTTGGAAACATTGGCTTTACCTACGCGCCAACCAACTGGTTAAGCATGCAGGGAACAGCTGGTGCCGACATATTTTCGCAAACCGGTCTATCTGCTTACGATGTTCAGTCTTACGAAGCCAATAAATCAGGAACTACAAACTCCGGCGGAGGTTTAAACACCTACAACGCAAACGAGCGTTTGGTAACGGCCAATTTTGTAGCCACAGCCAAAAAAGACTTTGGTAAATTTAAACCTGTACTTCGGGTAGGTACCGAGGTTAAAGATGATTCTTATCAGGTAAATGCTCAATTTGGTACGCGTTTTTACCAGCCGAACTTTTTTAGCATGAACAACGTCGACCCAACTACTCACCGGGTTGCATATACAGATGAGTTGAAGCGTAAAGTTGGTTTTTTTGCCAATGCTGAGTTAGGTTACGATAATTTCCTGTATTTAACTTTATCTGGTCGTCAGGATTTATCGTCGACTTTACCTGAGAAAAATAATACCTTCTTTTATCCTGCAACATCATTAAGTTTTGTATTTTCTAATCTGCAGGCGGTAAAAAATTTAGAATGGTTATCTTATGGTAAATTAAGGGGCTCGTGGGGACAATCGGGTAAAGATGCCCGTGTAGCCTATGTTACCAACAATAAACTTATTGCCCAGCAAACTACAGGAGGTGGTTATGCATTGGATGTAACCATGGGTAATCCAAATTTAGAGGCTGAGTTTACCACGGCAAAAGAGATTGGTCTGGAACTGGGCTTCTTTAAAAACCGTTTATCGTTCGATTTTTCTTACTACCATAATTTATCCGATAAACAGATTACCGCGCCACGTTTAAGTTACGCTTCAGGTGCTGTTTTACAATATATCAATAGTGGAAAAATCCGCGTGCATGGTTTCGAACTTTTAGTTAAAGGTACACCTGTTAAAACGCAGAACTTTAGCTGGGATATCTCTGCAAATGCTTCGAGGGCCAGAGGAAAAATTTTATCCTTACCTGCTAACCAGGATGTGTTTTATGTATCTGATAGCTGGTTATTTGATAATGTTAGGGCGCAATATGCAGTTGGCACATCGATTTCGGCCTTTGCAGGTATAGATTATTTGAGAAATAAAGACGGAAAGCTTTTAATCAATCCCGCCAACGGTATGCCCATTAAAGATGTTAACTTCACCCAAATGGGCGATCGTGCACCAGATATTATGGTGGGTTTAACCAACAGTTTTACCTATAAAAATTTCAATCTTTCATTTTTGCTCGATTTGCGTAAAGGTGGCGATATTTACAATGCAACAGAGTTATATCTCTATGCAAGGGGTTTATCTAAGTTAAGCACAGACCGTGAGGTACCCCGTATTATTGATGGCGTAATGCGCGATGGTTTGGAAAATTCTGCCAACCCGACCAAAAACAATGTAGTTGTAATTCCTTATATCACCACAACCTACTATTCTACTTTCTACAATACGGCCGATTTCTTACAAAAAGATGTTAACTGGATCAGGTTAAAAGATGTAACCTTAAGTTACAATTTGCCAAAAAGCTTATTCCAAAACAGTAAAGTAATTAAAAGCGCCAATGTTTTCGTTACCGGAACAGATTTGTTATTGATTACCAATTACAAAGGTGTAGACCCATCGGTTAACGGCTTAAGTGCTGCATCTGGCGGTTTGGGCGGTACAGGGATCGATTTCGGTTCGGTTGGATTGCCAAGAGGTTATAATTTAGGTGTGAAAATTGGTTTTTAAAGATTAAAGAGATGAAAAAGATATATTTATTATCAGTTTTTGCTTTACTGGTAGTTGCGTCGGGATGTAAAAAATACTTAGATGTAAATACAGATCCTGCAACACCGCAAGAAGTATCGAGCAAAACACTAACCCCGCCTTTGTTTGCGCAAATGGAAAGGGGCATACAATTCGATTCAAGATATTTAGGAGGGCTTATTCAGTATTTCGGCGGAGCCGTAAATGTAGGCGAACAACATGGCTGGATTGCCGGTAGCGATGCCATGGGCGAAATCTGGAGGACCAATTATTTTGGTTTGGGTGCGAACTTAAACCTCATTATCAAAGATTCTGAAGCTAAACAGGAGTGGAACTATGTAGGTATGGCACAGGCATTAAAAGCCTGGAGCTGGCAAACCACTACCGATTATCATGGCGAGATTATTTTAAAACAAGCATTTGACGTGGATCGTTATGTTTACGATTATGATACCCAGCCAGAAGTTTATGCCGAGGTAGTTAGACTCGCTAATGCGTCGATCGCCAATTTTACCAGAACAGATGGTGCAGGTACAGTAGCCAAGTTTGGGCCGGCTGATTTGATTTATGCAGGAGATAATACCAAATGGGTTAAGTTTAACTATGGTATTCTGGCCCGAAATGCCAATAACCTGGTAAATAAAGCTACTTATGACCCGGCTAAAGTAATCGAGTATGTAGATAAATCGTTAGCCAGCAATGCAGATAATTTTATTGTGCCTAACACCGGTACAACCGCTATTAATGGTAACTTTTTTGGGCCACTTAGGGCAAATTTAGGAGCATACCGCCAAACGGCAATAATTGTGGCCTTGCTTGACGGTACCACCTTTGCAGCCCCAAATAGCACTACTTTTATTATAGACCCACGCCGCAACAACATGATCACAGCATCACAAGACGGCTTGTTTAGAGGCACCGCGCCTTATACTGCTGATGGAGGGACTGCAACCAACAAGAACCAGATTCCTAACCCATGGGGATCATTGGGGTCTGCCAACCCTGGACCAAATCAAGGTAAATATTTGTTTAAAGATAACGTAGGTTTTCCAATCATGACTTATACCGAGATGCAGTTTATTAAAGCCGAGGCAGCATTTAGAAAGGGAGATCTTCCTTTAGCTTATACGGCTTATATCAATGGTATCTCTTCTAGTATTGATTTTGTGAGTGCTTTGGGTACAGCCATTACTGCAGCTGAAAAAACGGCCTATATGACCAGCACTTCCGTAAAGCAAACAGCAGCTACACTAACTTTAAGAGATATTATGCTGCAAAAATACCTGGCACTTTACGGCTATGGTTTTGTAGAAACCTGGTGCGATTTGCGGAAGTTTAACTACAATGTTGGCGATGCAGCCGGAAATAATCCTTACCTGAATGTTTATAGGTTCCCTTCAAGTTTTTATGTAGATAACGGAGGCAAACCTGCGCAACGCTATCGTCCGCGTTATAACTCCGAATACCTTTGGAATATGGAAGCTTTAAAGAAAATCGGAGCAGATAAGAGCGATTATCACACCTATAAAATGTGGTTTTCACAACCGTAATTTCACTATTTATCAAAAGGAAAAATGAAAAAAATATTATATTTTATTGCGGTTGGTATCGGATTATTTGCCGCATGTAAAAAAGGCGATCTGGTTGAAAATACGGCTTACGAAAAGATAACCCCAGCCGATCCCAAATATTCATATCTTAAAATCTTAAACCTTACACCTGGTAGTCCGGCGGTAACTTTTTATATGGATGGCACTAAATTTTCTTCGGCACTATCCAGTTTGGGCGTAGAAAATGCAGGTTATGCATATAATGGGTTGTTCCCTGATTTGGGTTATGCCACAACTAGTCCGGGATCGCATAATTTAACTGCTAAGATTATTCCTACTATTCCCGATGGCAACCTGGAAGTTTTTAACACAACCATTGCACCAGAGGCCGGTAAGTATTATACCATTTATACCACAGGGCAGTATACCGCGCCTACCAAAAAAATTCCCTCTTCCATCATGGTAGAAGATAGCCGTCCACTGTTGGATACTACAAAGATTTTTGTACGCATGGTTAACCTATATAATGGTAGCGCTAACTTAGATTTGGTTAAAGATGCGGCTAACGGTACTAAAATAATTTCGAATGTTGCTTACGGAACGGCTACGCCCTGGACAGAAATACCCAATTTAGGCCCGGGTATCTCACCTGCGCCAAAGCTGTTTGTGAACACTACCGGAACAACTACGCCGTTAATTGCGTCGGGATCGACATTTACGCTTACCAAGGGTAGAGCTTATACCGTCTATTTACGTGGTGTATCCGGTAATAGCGCATACCCATTGGCAGTTACCTTCTATACTACTTTTTATTAAAGCATGCCTTTGAAATAAAAAAGCCAGATCAGCATCGCTGATCTGGCTTTTTTGCATGTAATGATTTGCCGTGAAGCTTATAAAATCTTAAATCCTAAACTCAATTGGAAAAGATTAGGCTTCTGGCTGTATTTTTCGCTTTTGCTGATGTTGGATAAACCAGCTTCGTAGCGTAAATCAACCGAAATGCTGCCTACATCAACACCTGCACCTGCCTGTAAGCCCAGTGCCTGGTTTTTGTAATTGTTAAAATCTGTTGCCTGTTGGTAGGCTGAGCTAAAGGTCGAATTCTCATCTAATATAAATGAAATCACCGGACCAGCCATTAAACGGAAGTTGAGGTTTTTAGCTCCGAACTTTGTTCCCAATAAAACCGGAACATCAAGCGTGGTAAACTTTACTTTTCCTTCTGCCGATACTTCGTTGCCGTTGTCTTGCTGAAAGCTGATAAATTTGTTGCCTTTGCTACCAATGTAAGCTTCTGGCTGAACATAAAAACTGGCACCACCAATGCGTGCCCATGCACCGATTTGATAACCTAGACGGTTCTCTTCGCTTGCGAAGTCCGAATTTAACTTAGCTAAATTTACACCTGCTTTAACCCCCAGGTTAAAAGTTTGTGCCTTTGATGTTGCCCAACCCAAGGTTAGGAAAACAATAGAGAAGATGATCTTTTTCATTTTTGTTTATTGTGTTTTTAGGGTTATAAAATCAAAAACATAGCCCGCACGCGTTAAATTGCATTCTTCGCTAGCCGGCATTTCTTTTTTATTGCATAAAGTGTTTTTTGTTCCGGGATAGAATTTATAACGGCGTTTTAACACAATTATCGTGCAAGAATTGAATAAGGTGGCCTTTTTTTGTCAGAACCCATAAAAAGGTGTTATTCTGAATAAATATTTTTTACTTTTGCATCAAATAAAATATGCAATGGCTAATTTTCAACTCACTTCTGAAACCGCATTTAAAGTAAAAACCAAATTCTTAAGGAAATACCGCGATCTGGCGAACGAACCTTTGGCATTTGAGCCGGGCAAAGAAGATCAGCTGATTGAGGATTTAATGCGCCTGGTTAAGCGCGACCGTACCTATATTGAATTTACCATTCAGAAAGCACTGGCCGATACCAAAGGCAACAGGCTTTAATATTTTAATCCCCTGTTTGTAATTTTCTTAACGTTACACCTGTTGTTCAGGTATTTGGGTTGCCAGCTTAAATGAGCTGCAGACTTCATTGTATTTTACCATACTATGCCACATGCAACTTTTATACTAATCCCGCTGATCTGGTTAAGTGCGTTTACCGTATCGGCACAACAGCAGGTATTTAATGATGAGTTTCCTGATAGTTTAACTTCAGCCCAAACCAGAAAACAATTAAACGGTTTATCTTCCGATCCCTATCTCAAACAGACTTTTGTTCAGGGCAGCAAATTGCTTAATTATAGGCTGTTATTGCCAGAAGAGAAGGACAGTGAGGTAAAATATCCCCTGGTTATTACATTTCACAACTCCACAAGAACAGGCGCGGACAATGAAAGGCAATTAGAACCACTGGCCAGGATCTGGTTACGCCCGGAAATACGCAGGCAATACCAGGCATTCGTTATTGCGCCGCAGTTTCAAACACGTTCATCAAATTATTATCCCGATTCAATGCGAAATTGTTTGGTTTCTAAACCTTCGGAAGATGTTTATTTACTGTTGGATTTGATTCGGGAAGTAAAAAATAAGTACCCGAAGATAGATGTTAACCGCATTTATTTGGTTGGTTATTCGATGGGGGCATCAACAGCGCAAAATCTAATGAATATTGCCCCTAAAACCTTTGCAGCAATGGTTTCCATAGCGGCTGTGCCCGATTTTTTAAATATAAGGGGTATCCGGCGAAAATCCATTTGGTTAATTCACGGACGGCAGGATAATGAAAATCTCTATGAAGGAAGTGAAAAGTTATACCATGCAATAAAAGGTAATCCCGATTTGTTGTTTAGCACTTATAACCATTTAGATCATAACCTCATTACCATTCCGCTATTACTCACGCCTCAGATACCCGCCTGGCTGTTTGCACGGCATAGATAAAAGAAGCATAGCGCCTTGTTTACTGCAATTTTTGAACGGTTTATTGCGTAACGCTTAATTTACGCCTGCTCCAAATAAGCTGTTTTTAATCTTTATTGGTTTTTGTACATTTACCTTTCTACTAAAATGATAAAGAATTTACCCCATAAGCAGTCTTTTTATTTAAAAGTGTTGGTTGGGGCTAGCATAATAAGGTTATGAAGAAACTAAAATATGGTCTTTTGGCGGCAGGTTTTGGCGTGGCTGCTTTGTCTTTCTCTTTTAAAGAAGATTTGTTTCTGGTTTCTAAAAACCTGGATATTTTTGCCTCTTTGTATAAGGAAATCAACATTAACTATGTTGATGATACCAATGCGCCAAAATTAATGCGCACCGGGATAGATGCCATGCTCGATAGTTTGGATCCTTACACCGAATATGTTCCCGAGTCGGAAATTGAAGATTATAAACTCAAATATGTAAGTACGCAATATGGTGGTATTGGGGCAAGTACCGTTTTTATTGACGGTAAATTGTTTATAAACGATATTAGTGAAGGTTATCCGGCTTATAAAAGCGAAGTTAAACCCGGCGATCAGCTGGTAAGCATAAACGGAATTGCTGTTAAAGGTAAAGAACGTGCTGAGATCAGTCAATTACTGCGCGGACCGAAAGGTACGCCGGTCGATTTACTGGTGATCAGAGACGGTAAGGAGTTGACCAAAAAACTAATTCGCGAGGAGATTAAGCAGCCTAATGTTTCTTACTCGGGAATGGTGGGCGATGGTATTGGCTATATTAAGCTTGATAAATTTTTAGAAAATTCTGGTCAGGAAGTAAAAGATGCTTTGCTGGCCATCCAAAAGGAAAATCCAAAAGGTGTAGTACTCGATTTAAGAAATAACGGCGGGGGTATTTTGCAGGAAGCCGTAAAAATTGTAAATCTTTTTGTGAATAAAGACCAGTTGATTGTTACCCAAAAAGGCAAAAACGTAGAAAAGACCCTTAGCTATAAAACGCTTTTTACACCGGTTTCTACATCTGTTCCTTTGGTGGTGCTGGTAAACGGAAATTCGGCTTCAGCATCAGAAATTGTAGCCGGCTCTTTGCAGGATTTAGACCGCGCCATTGTAATTGGCCAGCGCAGTTATGGTAAAGGTTTGGTGCAGCAAACATTTAACCTGCCTTACAACAGTTTGGTAAAGGTAACCGTGGCCAAATATTATACACCATCGGGCAGGTGCATTCAGAAATTAGATTATGCCCATAAAAATGCTGATGGTGTGGCTGAACGCTTTGCTGATTCTACCATGGTGATGTACCAAACCAAAGCAGGCAGGAATGTGTACAGTGGCAATGGCGTTTATCCGGATATTGTAGTAGACGCTGTAAAATTGAGTCCGATTACGATCTCTATGCTCAATAAAAATCTTTTCTTTAGTTATGCTAACCAATACAAAAGGGAAAAACCAACTTTAGCTGCGGCAAAAACTTTTCAGCTTTCTGATGCCGACTATGCTGCGTTTTCGGGGAGTTTAGCCGATAAAGATTTAACCTACCTTAGCCGTACAGAAAGATTGCTTTCCGACTTGCGCGCAGAAGCTGAAAAGGAAAATAAATCGGCCGAAGTAAAAGCCGATCTTGAAAACCTGAAATACAAACTTACTTCCTCAAAAAAAACGGATCTGGCTACCCATAAAGCAGAGATTAAACGTGTACTTGAAACCCAGATTGTGAGCCGTTATTTTTACGAAAAAGGAAGGATTGAGCAAAGTTTCCAATACGATAAAGAACTGGCTGCGGCTAAAAATCTTTTTACCAACCAATCGCAGATTTTGGCGATACTGAAAGGCGATGGAAACTACAAAGTAATTGGGAAACCAAGCAAGGCTACTGCATCGATAAATTAAATACAATAACCAAATATACCACATCATCTTATGAAAAAATTAGTAATGATAGGCTTTGTCCTGTTGTTTAATCTGCAGTTAAAAGCGCAGGATTATGTGCCGGCAGCATCCAATTTAAAACAACGCGCGTGGTTTAATGATGCGCGGTTTGGGCTCTTTATTCACTGGGGACCTTTCAGTATTCCGGGAAGTGGGGAATGGGTAATGAACGAACGAAAGCTGAATGTGCACAATTACACCAATCTGAAGGATTTTTTTAACCCAACTGAGTTTAATGCTGCGCAATGGGTAAGTATGGCTAAAAATGCCGGGATGAAATACATTACGCTGATTACCCGCCACCATGATGGTTTTAGCATGTGGGATACAAAATACTCTGATTTTAACATCATGAATACACCTTACAAAAAGGATATTGTAAAAATGATGGCCGATGAATGCCATAAACAAGGTGTACAATTGTATTTGTATTATTCGTTACTCGATTGGCGCCGCGAAGACTATCCACACGAAACGGGTCGTACAGGTCAGAATTCGGGTAGAACGGGAAAAGGCGATTACGCCAGTTACCTGCAGTTTATGAAAAATCAGCTTACCGAGCTGTTAACCAAATACGGCGAAATCGGAGGAATTTGGTTTGATGGTCATTGGGATCAGACTGCACCAGAAGGTGAAAAAGACAGAACATCGCGTATTGACTGGAAATATAATGAAATTTATAGCCTGATTCATAAGCTACAGCCACAATGTATGATTGGAAATAACCACCACCTGAGCCCTTTTGCAGGAGAAGATTTCCAGATGTTTGAACGTGATCTTCCTGGTGAAAATAAATCAGGCTTAAGTTTTCAGAAAGCATCAGATAAGCTCCCTTTGGAAACCTGCGAAACGATTTCAAATTCTTGGGGCTACAATTTGAGCGATACCCATTATAAATCGAATAAAGAGTTAGTGAATATGCTGGTAAAGGCTGCCAGTCTGGGTTCAAACCTGTTACTTAACATTGGTCCGATGCCAAATGGTAAAATCCAGCCTGAATTTCAGGAGCGGTTAGCGGGCATGGGTGCCTGGTTAAAGGTTTATGGTGAGAGCATTTACAATACCAAAGCCGGTTTTATTAAACCTCAGGCCTGGGGAAGTATTACGCAAACCGATAAAAATATCTATATCCACATTTTGGATGGTAAAACGGCTACGCTCGATTTGGAAAATGTTCCGGCTAAAAAAATTAAAAAGGCCTATTTGCTGAAAGACAAAAGCGCCGTAAAGTTCACTTTTAAACAGTCGAAATTGATCGTTAATACTTCGGTAAATACAACAGAACCAGATCAGGTAATTGTTCTGGAGATTGAGTAACGGGCATCTTCGGTGACTGTATGGATAATATTTATTGGATTAACAAACAGCTTAAAATTTACGCTAAAACGTTTAATTGGGTTGTCTTGACTTAAATTCAACATAATTCTTGGCTCGTTTATGAGAAAATTAACGTAAAACGTTTTACTTTTAGGGCTTTTAAACCTATTGTAGGATACAAACCATGCATTTCAACAAAATCTCGTCTATTCTATTTCTAACAGCCTCTTTATGTGTTAATCAAGCCTTTGCACAGCAAAAAACAAAATTGACCCAATATGTCGATCCGTTGATTGGCTCGGCAAAACATGGTCACGTTTTTGTAGGTGCTAATGTGCCTTTTGGTGCCGTACAGCTTGGCCCCAACAATATTTTTGAAGGTTGGGATTGGTGTAGTGGCTATAATTATGCCGGCAATACCGTTACCGGTTTCGCGCACACCCACCTGAGTGGTACAGGGATTGGCGATTTGGGTGATATTTCGATAATGCCTGCTACCGGAAAAACCCTGTTGGAGAAAGGTAAAACAGCTAATGATCCGGCGGGTTATTTATCTACCTTTTCGCACCAGAACGAAGTAGCAAAAGCGGGTTATTACAGCGTATTGCTGGATAAATATGCGATTAAGGCCGAGCTGACTGCTACTGAAAGGGTGGGTTTTCACCAATATACTTTTAAAAATGCAGCTGAAAATCCACACATTATCATTGATTTGATAGAAGGTATTGGCTGGGATGCCCCCGTATCTGCTTCTTTAAAACAGCTTGACGCTACCACAATTGTAGGGTACAGAAATTCGAAAGGCTGGGCCAGCGATCAGCGCTTGTATTTTGTAATCAAGCTTTCGCAACCCATTAAGAATATAACCTTATACGATAGCACAGCTGTGAAAAGCGGAAAAGTGCTAACCGGTAAAAAGCTGAAAGCAGTTGTCGATTTTGCGGCCATAAATAACAATAAACTTCAGATTAAGGTAGCACTATCGCCGGTAAGTGTCGATAACGCTATTTTAAACTTAAGAACTGAGTTGCCCAACTGGGATTTTGCAGCAACCGTTAAAAACAGCGATGCCAAATGGGAAAAAGAACTGGCAAAAGTGAAAATTGATGCTTCTAATACCACTAAAAAGGTTTTTTATACAGCTCTATACCATACCATGGTAGCGCCTTCGTTATTTAATGATGTAAATAAAGATTATCTGGGTACCGATAAAAAGGTATATAAAGATGCTGGCTTTAACAATTTAACTACTTTTTCGTTGTGGGATACTTACCGTGCCGCTAATCCACTCTTTACTATTCTGCACCAGGATAAGGTAAATGATGTGGTAAATACGATGCTGGCCATTTACAAACAGCAGGGTAAATTACCCGTTTGGCATTTAATGGGTAGCGAAACCAATACCATGGTGGGGTATCACGCTGTACCGGTTATTGTTGATGCTTATTTGAAAGGCTATCGTGGTTTTGATGTAAACCTGGCCTATGCTGCGGTAAAACAATCGGCTATGCAGAAAACAGATGGTATCGGGTACATTCAACAATTAAAATACATTCCGGCCGATAAGGTAAATGAATCGGTTGGTAAAGCTTTGGAATATGCCATTGACGATTATTGTATTGCCCTAATGGCCAAAGCCTTGAACAAAACAGCCGATTATAACTATTTTAGCAAAAGAGCAAAGTTATACAGCCAGTATTTCGATCCAAATGTGCAATTTATGCGCGGCAAACTGGCTGACGGAAACTGGCGGAGCCCTTTCGATCCTTTTTCATCTAAACACCGTGAAGATGACTATGTAGAAGGTAATGCCTGGCAATATACCTGGTTGGTGCCTCAGGATGTAGAAGGGCTGATTAAGCTTTTCGGTGGCGATAAACCCTTCACCAATAAACTTGATTCGCTGTTTACCTTGCCTTTAGATCTGGGAACTAATGGTTCGCCAGACATTAGCGGATTAATTGGTAATTATGCTCAGGGCAACGAGCCCAACCACCACATTCCTTATTTATATACCTATGCAGGTCAGCCCTGGAAAACTGCAGACTTGATCCGCAAAATAGATAAAGACTTTTACTCGGCTAAGCCCGATGGTTTGTGCGGTAACGAAGATGTAGGACAAATGAGTGCCTGGTATATTTTTACGGCTATGGGTTTTTATCCGGTAAATCCGGCAAATGGCGCTTATGTTTTTGGGACACCTTTGGTTAACGAAGCCAGTATTGCACTCGGTGGTAACAAGAAATTCGATATTAAAGTAATTGGAAATAATGCCGAAAATAAATATATACAGAAAATTGTACTGAACGGAAAGCCTTATAATAAGTCATTTATTTTGCATAAAGCCATCATGGCCGGTGGAAATATGCAAATTTATATGGGCAATACACCATCGGCAACTTGGGGCGTAAAATCCGAAGACAGACCTATATCTGGAAAATAATTCGATAAAAAATAAAAGTCGGGATAGGTTTTCCCGACTTTTGTGTTAAAATAACCACAACATAAATTATCAACTATAAGACCTCAAATAAATGAAGAAAATATTGTTACTTCTTTTATGCTGTTCGGGTTTGATTGCGAATGCACAACAGCGTTACGAATTAAACTCAGGATGGATTTGTACCAATGTTAAGGATGTAAAATCAGATGGTGTAGCCATTTCTAAAACCGATTTTGCCCTCAATAACTGGATGCCGGCCACAGTGCCTGGGACAGTGCTTACAACGCTGTTGAATAACAAAAAAGTGCCAGATCCATTTTACGGCATGAACAACGAAAAGATAGCCGATGTTTACCATACCGGTAACGCACATTATACTTATTGGTTTGTAAAAGATTTTGAAGAAAGCGCTGTGGGTAACGAACAGGTTTGGTTGCAGTTCAGGGGGATCAATTACAAGGCTGAAATTTATTTAAACGGCAAAAAAGTAAATCCTAAAACCCAGGTAGGTATGCACCTACGCGCACAGTACAACATTACCAAATTGCTTGCTGCTAACGGTAAAAACAGATTGGCTGTAATTGTTTATCCACCCGATTTTCCGGGCAACCCCAATGGCGGCCAGGGTGGCGATGGAACGATTGCCAAAGGTTTAACTACACAATATACTGCAGGCTGGGACTGGATTCAGCCTACCCGCGACCGTAACACGGGAATCTGGGATAAGGTTACCATCGAAAAAACCAAAAGCATCAATATCCAAAACCCGCATGTGGTTACTTTGGTGCCAGGTAAAAGATTAGCAACGGGTAAACAAGATCCGGCCACCGTGAAAGTGAGCATTGAGGTAGAAAACCCAACCGGTAAAGTGGTTTCAGGTAGTTTACAATACGAGATAGCAGGAAAGGTAATTAAACAGTCAGCAACCATTGCGGCCAACCAAACTACTGCGGTTAAACTAGCAGACTTACAAATCGAAAACCCTAAACTGTGGTGGCCAAGCGGTTATGGCGATCAGAACCTTTACGATTTAAAGATCAAATTTGTTGCATCAGCACAGGTATTGGATCAGGAAGCCCTTAAAGTCGGTATCCGTCAGATTGATAACATTTGGAATGACCATACCAAAAGCATGGGCACTTATGTAAATGGCCAAAAGATCTTTATTAAAGGTGGTAACTGGATTATTTCTGATGCGATGCTGCGCTTTACTGATGCACGCTACGATGCTGAAGTGCGCTACCACAAGGATATGAACCTGAACCTGATCAGGATTTGGGGAGGTGCTATTTTGGAGCGGCCAGAGTTTTATAATGCCTGCGATAAATATGGTTTGTTGGTTTTTCAGGATTTTTGGTTTAGCGGCGATTGTAATGGCCGTTGGGTAGATCCAATGAAAAAAGAAGATCAGTGGACCAGAAGAAATTATCCCGACGATCACCCTTTAGTTTTAACTGCAATTGAAGATCAGATCAAACTGATCAGAAACCATGCGTCGCTTGCTTTTTGGTGCGGTGGGAACGAGATTACGCCACCAGATGATATTTTAAATCCTTTAAAGAACGACCTGCTTCCACGGTTGGATGGCACACGCCAGTTTTTCGATTTCTCTAACAGCGATGAAATGTCGTACAACTCGATTGGTGGTAATGGTGACGGGCCTTATGGTATTCAGGATATTAAAACTTTCTGGGGTACCCAAACTTTCCCTTACAACTCGGAAGTAGGCTCAGTAGGTGTGGGTGATTATGCTTCTTTACTTCGCTTTATTCCGGAGAAAAACATGGTTGCACCACAATATAAAGCTAAACCCGATTCGGTATGGGATTACCATAAATATATCTCGTACGAACAATACCTTAACCCTTACGGTAAACCAAAAGATGCCAAAGATTTTGCCATGAAAGCCCAGCTGGCCAATTACGATCAGTACCGCGCTTTAATGGAGGGCTTCTCTAACAAAATGTGGGATTGGTACACTGGTTCCATCATCTGGAAAACACAAAACCCATGGACAGCCATGCGTGGACAGATGTACGATTATTATCTGGACCCGAATGCCTGTTTATATGGTTTAAGAAAGGGAAGTGAGCCTTTACATGTGATGATGAATCCTTTGGACAGTATGGTAACCATCGTAAACAATGGCTTTACTACCCGCAATAATCTGATGGTACAGGCCAAAGCTTATGACATGGAAGGAAAGGATTATTTCTACTCTCAGGTGTTTAATTCAGTTGGCCCTTCATCGGTAAGAAGGTTATTTTCTCTAAATGAATTTTTGACCAAGCTGGATAAAAAAGAAGGAGTTTTTGTCTCATTAAGGATTCTTGACCAGAAGCAAGACATATTGAGTGAGAATATTTATTGGCTACCTGGAAAGGACGGCGAATATTCAGGCTTAAAAAATATGAAGCAAACAAGTTTAAAAGTAGCTGCTGTTAATCAGAACAATGGAAAAGTCGCCGTCACTTTAAGTAATGCTGCAGGAAATCCGGTTGCATTTTTTAATCGTGTAGCTTTAATTAATGGCAGCACTAGTGAAAGGATATTACCAGCTTTTTATGATGACAACTATGTAAGCATTTTACCCGGCGAAAGTAAAACGGTTACGGTAGAATATACTGGGAAACAGAGTAACCTGGCTGTAGAGGTGTATGGCTGGAATGTGGCAACACAAAAGGTGAGTGTGCAGTAAGACTATTGTTAGCCGGGATTTGCAATCCCGACTTTAGTACTAAGGATTTTAAATCTTTTAGTGCATTACAAATCCACGACTCATGCAAAAACAAGACCTCGCAGGTTTTTAAAACCTGCGAGGTCTGAAACAGCAAAGGCGATACCGAAAGTATCGCCTTTGCTGTTTTATGCAGTTTTGCAATTAGCTAACGCCGTGCAATTTCACTTTTAAACCATCCATATTGTTGTTTAACTGCAACTGGCAGGCTAAACGCGAATTGGGTAGTAAATCAGGCAAAGTATCTAACATGGCATACTCATCGTCTGTCATTTCGTTAAGTTTCTCTTCACCCTCCAAAACGTCGACACAGCAGGTAGCGCAAAGCGCCATTCCGCCGCAGGTTGCCAGAATATCGTATTCTGATGCCTTTAAAAACTCCATCAGGCTTAAGCCCATGTCAGTTGGTGCAACGTGTTCGGTAACAGAGCCATCCGGCTCTTGCATATATATGTTAATGTTGTTCTCCATTTGTTAGCTCGCTTATAATTTGAAAAGCAAATATAGCAGAAAGCTTAAAATTCTGAAACTCCGTTTACGGTTGTATATTTCATGGTATATTTCACACCAGGGTTCATGTAAGAATACGCGCTGTGGCTCATTAATGCTGCCTCGTGGAAACCACACAGGATTAATTTTAATTTATTGGTGTAAGTGTTAATGTCGCCAATAGCATAAATACCCGGAATGTTGGTCGAGTAATCATCAACGTTTACCTCGATTGCACTTTTGCTGATGTTTAAGTTCCAGTCTTCAATAGGGCCTAATTTAGGGCTTAAACCGAATAATGGAATTAAATGATCGGCATCTACAACAGTTTTCTCCATGGTACGGTTCTGTACAATTTCAACCTTTTCTAATTTATCGGTTCCATGTACAGCCTGAAGGTTACTGTTTAAGATCAGGTTAATCTTTCCGCTTTCGGCCAGTGCCATTACTTTAGCAACCGAATCTGGTGCACCACGGAAACTCTCGCTTCTGTGTACCAAAGTAAGCTCCGAGCAAACTTCTGCTAAATAAATAGTCCAGTCCAAAGCAGAGTCTCCACCACCGGCAATAACCATTTTCTGATCGCGGTATTTTTCCGGATCAAGGATCATGTAATTAACACCTTTACCATTTTCAAAATTTTCTAAGTTCTCAACAGCTGGTTTACGTGGCTCAAAACAGCCTAAACCACCTGCAATTACTACAACTTTAGCTTCGATAACGGTACCCATGTTGGTTGTTAAAACGAAATCAGCTTCTCCACGCTTTTCTAGGCCTTCAATACGCTCGCCTAAAGTAAACGTTGGGTGGAAAGGCTTGGCCTGCTCCATTAAGTTGTCGATAAGTTCCTGAGCGAGAACAGAAGGGTAACCCGGAATATCGTATATCGGTTTTTTAGGATAAATTTCAGACAGCTGACCGCCAACCTGAGGCAGGTAGTCAATTAAATGGCAACGCATTTTTAATAAACCGGCTTCAAAAATGGCAAATAAGCCCACCGGACCAGCGCCTATTACGGCTATATCAGTAGTGATCATTAAAAAAAATTTGACGCAAAGTTACGAAATAAAGTGTTATCAATTCTGTTATTTAGAAATATTCCAGATAATTTTGTAATTCTGTTGTATTCAATATTTTATATGCCTTAGGTTAACTAAAAACAAAAGTTAGGCATTTTAGGTGGTTTAAAGCAAATTATAATTGGTCTATGGATATTGTAGGATTTAATTTTTTAAGCGTTTTTTAACGTTCAGCTTATTGTAAACGATTATCAATTCTAGAGGGAGTGTGTCATTTTTTGTCTTAAATAAAAATAAGCCATCTTTGTCATTGAACGATAATGTAGACTTACCAATTATGGCAAATTGATATTGATCATCAATATTTAAATCGTCTTTGACAAAAAATATCGTATCGTTTTTTACATAATAGTTGTAGTTTACTTTTCTTATGCCAAAGCAGTTTACTCTTTTGTAAACCTCACCATTTTCTTTAAATTTTAATTTCGTTGTACAGTTCGCAGCACCAGTCCAGCCAGCAATTAACACATCCTTCCCTTCAAATTTTTCAAAATCTATTATCCCCCATGGAAAGCATGCTGTTAAAATTAAAACTATAAGCAATGTGCTGCTGATATAAATCCTTTGCTTGTCTTTGAATTTTTCTTTAACCAGCGCAGTTATTTGCAGTATTAAGAGGAAAAATAAAATGAGGTAAGTAATAAACAGCGCTATGGTTATTGGGATGGCAAAGATTCCTATCTTGCCTTCCCAATAATACACAGTTTGGATAATTAAGAAGAAAGTAATTGTTGTAATCCAAAGCGCTTTATTTTCCACTATCAGCATACTCTTTTACCACCCCATCCCCAAATTCTGAAACACAAAGCTCCATACATCGGCCGCTTCCTCAATTAATTTCGTGGTTGGTTTGCCCGCCCCATGACCCGCTTTGGTTTCAATCCGGATCAGCATGGGGTTGTCGCCCTTGTATTTTTCCTGTAAGGTAGCTGCAAACTTAAACGAATGTGCAGGTACCACGCGGTCGTCATGATCGGCTGTAGTGATTAAAGTAGCCGGATAATTTACACCACTTTTTAAATTGTGCAGGGGCGAGTATTTGATCAGGTAATCGAAATCTGCTTTTTTATCGCTGCTGCCATATTCTACAGCCCAGCCCCAGCCAACTGTAAATTTGTGGTAGCGCAGCATATCCAAAACGCCCACTGCCGGTAAAGCCACTTTAAAAAGCTCAGGACGTTGGGTCATACAGGCCCCCACCAGCAAGCCGCCATTGGAGCCGCCTGAAATGGCAATTTTACCTGGATTGGTGTATTTTTCTTTAATCAGGTATTCGGCAGCGGCAATGAAATCATCAAAAACGTTTTGTTTCTTCTCGAGCATGCCACCTTTGTGCCAGGCTTCGCCATATTCACTGCCTCCGCGCAAACTAGGCTGCACATAGATACCACCATGTTCTAAAAACAGCATCCGCGACAAACTAAAACCGGGTGTTAGGCTAATCTGAAAACCGCCATAACCATACAGATAAACCGGATTGTTGCCGTCAAGCTTAATACCTTTTTTATGTACGATAAACATGGGTACTTTGGTGCCGTCTTTCGATGGGTAAAATACCTGTTTGGTTTCATAATTTTCGGTATTGAGCTGAATAGCCGATTTTCGGTACAAAGTAGATTCGCCTTTTTTTAAATCGTAGCGGTAAATGGAACTCGGTGTGGTGAAGTTAGAAAAGGAATAAAAGAATTCCTGATCTTCCTTGTAGCCGCCAAAGCCATCAACCGTGCCAATAGCCGGAAGTTTTACTTCGCTAATTTTTTGACCAGTAAAATCGAACTGGACAATGCTGGTACTGGCATCTTTTAAGTAGGTTGCCCACAAGAAGCCACCTCCAGTTGAAATATTTTCCATGGCCAGCTTCGATTCGGGGATGATTTTCTGCCAGTTTTTGGGATCGTTATTTTTTGGATCAACCAGCACAACCTGTTTGTTTTCGGCACCTAAATCTGTACTTACCAATAGTTTGTCGCCTACATTATCAACTACACTGTGGTTGTTTTCAAAACCTTTTACCAGTTGGCTGATTTTGCTGCCGGGCAATTTTAAATCCTGGTAGTACAGGGCATTGCCTGAAGTGCCGGCATTGGCATAAATAACCAAAAAGCGCTCATCTTCGGTAACGCTGGCACCAAAATACAGGTTCGGATTGGTTTTATCTTCAAAAACCAGCTGATCGTTTTTTTGCTGATCGCCCAGTTTGTGGTAGTACACCTTCTGATATTTATTGGCAGCAGAAAGATCGGTACCTTTTACGGGCTCATCGAATCTGCTGTAATAAAAGCCATCGCCACGCCAGGCCGCGCCCGAGAATTTGGTCCATTTCAGCTCGTCACCCTGTTTCAATTTGGTAGCTACTTCTATGACATAAATGTTGCTCCAGTCTGAGCCGGCCTGGGCTACAGAGTAGGCCAGGTATTTTTTATCGTGCGAGAAGCCAAGCAGCGAAACGGCAGCGGTGCCATCGGCAGTAAGTTTGTTTGGATCGAGGAAAACTTCTTCTGCACCGTCCAATCCTTTTTTAATGAACCAGATGCTTTGGTTTTGCAGGCCATTGTTTTTGGTGAAGAAATAATATTCGCCTACCTTAAACGGTGCGGTTTCTTTGGGATAATTCCAGATTTCGGTTAACCGTTTTTTAATGTCGGCCCGGTAAGGAATCTGTTCCAGGTAATTTTGAGTTACTTTATTTTGGGCATCAACCCAGGCTTTGGTTTCGGCCGAAGTATCATTTTCGAGCCAGCGGTAGGGATCTGCTATTTGGGTACCAAAGTAACTATCGGTAGTGCTGTCTTTTTTAGTTTCGGGGTATTTCATTAATGTTATTTTTTCTGCGGCTTTCTTTTCCTGTTTACAAGCGAAAAGGCTTAGTACAAATAAGCTTAATACAATTTGTTTTTTCATATTGAACAAGATTTATTTACTAATATATGTTTTTATGGAGGGATTACACAGATTTGAGCGATTGCAGCGATTGAGGTACGCGGGCTTTGTGGCTTTAAGCTTTGGTCTTTAAGCTTAGTCTTTTTGCTTTTTTCCCTTACCTTTGCTCATACATGGCCAAGAATATTTATTTCGCTTCCGATTTTCATTTGGGCACACCGAATTATGCCGAAAGCCGCGCACGTGAGGCACGCATTGTAAGCTGGTTGAATTTTATAGCGCCAACCTGTTCCGAGCTTTTTTTAATGGGCGATATTTTCGATTTCTGGTTTGAGTATGCAAAAGTAATACCTAAAGGCTTTATCCGTTTGCAGGGTAAACTGGCCGAAATGGCTGATGCGGGCATTAAGATCTATTTTTTTAAAGGTAACCATGATATGTGGGTACGCGATTATTTTACCCGGGAAATTGGGATGGAAATTATCAGCGATGAAATGATTATGGAGCGCGGTGGAAAGAAATTTTATCTCCACCACGGAGATGGCCTTGGGCCGGGCGACAATAAATATAAGTTTTTACGCAAGATTTTTAGAAGCAAGCTTTGCCAGTGGCTGTTTGCACGTTTACACCCTAATTTAGGCATCGGTATAGCTAATGGCTGGAGCAGGGGGAGCAGGGCTGCGCAAACAGAAAAGGAAGTTTTTTTAGGCGAAGATAAAGAATGGCTGGCCATTTATGCCAAAGAACAATTGCAGCAAAGGCATTTCGATTATTTTATTTTCGGACACCGACATTTGCCGATCGATATTGATTTGGGTAAGAACAGCAGGTATATAAATATTGGAGAGTGGCTCAATTATAACTCTTATGCCGTATTTGACGGGGAAGAGTTGAGGCTGGAATATTACAAACCTCATGATCAGGTTTGATTTCTATCCTTAAATAAGGCTGTTGTCTGCTGTACCTAAACCTGATAGAGCTGAAAGCCCGGAGCGAGGTAACGAGTGAGGACTTGGAGGGATAGCAGGTCAGCTGGCTGCCAATGGCACTAAAGCTTTCATTTTCTAATTAATCAGCTTCGTTTTCCGTTTATGCCTAAGCGCCTAACCAATTCCAACAGTTAACCAATTAACCATCCGGTCCAAACAAATTCAGCTTTTTTCCCTATTTTTGCATTTCCTTATTTTTTAGCCCCGGGTTAGCAGTAGGGAAATTTCAACAAGAATAAATATGTTAGATAAATTAGAAGCTATAAAGCTACGCTGGGAAGATGTAGAAGAGCAATTGAGCAATCCTGATGTGATACAGGATATGAAACGTTTTGCGGCTTTAAATAAAGAATATAAAGACTTGGGCAAAATTGTAGATGAGTATAAGATTTACAAAAATGTGATGAGTAATATCGATGCGAATAAAGAAATTTTAACAGCAGAGAAAGATCCTGAAATGCGCGAAATGGCGAAAGAGGAATTGGATTTACTGTTAAAACAGCAGGAAGAAATGGAAAGCGCTATCCGCGTGATGTTGATTCCAAAAGATCCGGAAGACGCTAAAAATGCCGTTTTCGAAATTCGTGGCGGTACCGGTGGTGATGAAGCTGCCTTATTTGCCGGCGATTTATACCGGATGTATACCCGCTTTTTCGAGACTAAGGGCTGGAATGTTGAAACTGTTGATGTGACAGAAGGTACAGCCGGTGGTTACAAAGAGGTAATTTTGAAAGTAAGTGGTGAGGATGTGTATGGCCAGTTAAAGTACGAGAGTGGTGTACACCGTGTACAGCGTGTGCCCGATACTGAAACCCAGGGACGTGTACATACCTCGGCGGCATCGGTAGCGGTATTGCCTGAAGCAGAAGAAATAGATCTTTACATCAACCCCGCAGATATTGAGTTGCAAACTTCGCGCTCGGGTGGTGCAGGTGGTCAGAATGTAAATAAGGTAGAAACTAAGGTGCAGCTAACACACAAACCTTCTGGTATTGTGGTGGTGTGCCAGCGTGAACGTTCGCAATTGGGTAACCGGATTATTGCGATGGAAATGCTGCGTAGTAAACTTTATGATATTGAATTGCAGAAGAAGAACGGCGACATAGCGGCCAAGCGTAAAACAATGGTATCAACCGGCGACCGTTCGGCCAAAATCAGAACCTACAACTATCCACAGGGAAGGGTTACTGAACACCGCATTGGTTTAACCATGTATAATCTGCCAACCATTATGGATGGCGATATTCAGGAAATTATTGATGCGCTTCAATTTGCTGAAAATGCCGAAAAGATGCAGGAAGGTGCTGCAAATTAAGTGGTTATAATTATTTGAAAAAAAAGTTTGCGAATTAATATATAGTCTCTATATTTGCAACCTCGAAAGAGATAAGAGGTTCGAACTTTAAAGAAGAACAAAAGGAGTGGTAGTTCAGCTGGTTAGAATGCCTGCCTGTCACGCAGGAGGTCGCGGGTTCGAGTCCCGTCCATTCCGCAACAAAAGCCTTAACTTGAAAAAGTTGAGGCTTTTTTGTTTTACTCCTGCTCACAATAAAATTATTTAGAATGAGCATCAGTGAGTTACATAATAATAGTGCAAAATGTTGCCTGTTATAGTGATAAACCAAATATAGTCTCTATATTTGCAATCCCGAAAGGGGAAAGAGGTTCGAACTTTAAAGAAGAACAAAAGGAGTGGTAGTTCAGCTGGTTAGAATGCCTGCCTGTCACGCAGGAGGTCGCGGGTTCGAGTCCCGTCCATTCCGCTCTTGAAGCTTTAAGGCCGATTTGAAATAACATTCAAGTCGGTTTTTTTATGCCTGCTATACATGTTTTTTTTTGCGGATTAGCCAGGGAACATCTTTTTGAATCTGTTTTAAGCTCGCTAGCAACTGTCTCCAATGGTTATGCATTAAATTACTAATTGTTTTTCTTGCGAGCATTTAACCTGGTAGTTTTCAAAAAATTAATGTATTCTCGAAAATCAAGTTACGCTGCTTACTTTCTAAATTTTAATGCAATTATCGAATTAATCTCAATATCTTCGGAGATTGGTCAAGGAATTTTGCATTGCATTTATTGAATTCTCAAAATTGATTAGATGCTGTAGGACAGTTTGGCTACTAATAACGCTTCAATTTCTGCTATGAAAAACTTATATTTTATCTTATTCCTCGCATTGTTGGCTACTACAAGTTGCCAGCAAAAACCTGATAGTCTTAAGAATGAAATTATTGAATCTAAACGATTAGTTAACATAGGTCCGTGCTCTTGCAGCGTGGCTGGTAATTTTAGTGGCAGTGATTGGTTGCTAAAAGCAGATAAGGATAGTGTGGTCATCTGCAATCCGGGAAGTATTAATCATGTGGGAGAAGGACACTATTCCTCCTATACCGCATTGTTTCAGAAGCATGTTTTGGCGCAGGATTATGAGAAGATTTTTCTTTGCGGCACTGGGGAACAAGTGCCTTCATTTGCCTATGGTGGTTATGGTCTTTCTTATAAAAATAAAAAATTGGTAATTGACTGGCAGGTTGGTGTCGACAGTTTTTTGGTAAGTAAAAAACAATGGTCTTCTGAGAAAGGTACGGTCTATATAAGGAATGCATACCGCCAACTGATTTATGCTCAAGATGGAAAGCTTTATATTGGCCCGAAAAAGGTTGCTTATTTAGCTCAGAAGTTAACTGCGTCATCGATACGATCTGTTGATGCATCCTATGCGCTAGAGACCGCGCAAAAACAGAGCTATTATGAAATAAAGTTGGGCAGGAGATTATTTGCACTAGCGATGGCTGGTCATAAGCTTTCCCAGGCCAGGTTGTTGAGTTTGCAAGATCCCGATAGTAGCGCAACTGATCGCATGACAACACTTGAAAATTATAAGAATTTGTTGCGAATGAAACTTGGAAAAAAATAGTAGCATAACAATTTCCCTAATTTCGAAGGTGTTTTATATTGCGTTTACTCATTAAATTTTTCAGACATGTCTCAAGTTATCGCTCGGTATTGCTTGCTATTGGTTACTTTGCTATTCCCAGGTTTGGTGTCGGGGCAGAAGTTGATCTATGAAAATGATCGACCATACAAAAATCACTTATAGCTGGATGGCTTATCACAAAATTCATGAATGAAATAAAGCACAAACGTTTGCGTTTGATCAAATCATTTTTACAGGTAATCCAAAACCTGGTAAATCTTCAACCTTTTTGTTAATATTTATTTCGATCATCTTATTATTCTGTAATAATAAATTTACATGTGCCGTCGCTTTCGTAAATAATCAGGGAAATATGGTGCTAAACCCCAGATTTTGAAAATGTTGTGTAGGCTTTATTGATTTTCTTTTTTGTCGGGGGCACATTGCATCATTCTATAAAGTTTTACAATTAATACGCAACATGATCTATAGCTTTTGTAGTACTTGGATGCCCTGTAGCAGGCAATTTGCTGGTAAACAAACGTTTGTGCTATCTTTTCTCTTTAACCTAAACCAAATGTAATTAGTTTTGATAAGGTCTCTAACTAAGATCAATGCCAATCCTAACAAACATATTATTAAGCTAACCAAACAGATTAATTGGTTGTGACAACCATGTAAACGATTAACAAACTTTACGAATGTAACATCTTAAAACAATTATCCTGTTGAAATAACGGACTGACAAAGTATTGCCTAAAATCGACAGTTTTATTTTGTTTCATGCCTTAAGCAAGATGCAATCAATGTGATCGTTTATCGATGTAAAAAAATAGGAGGTATAGGATCGAGGATTAAATTAAGAGTACTGAAAGTGATAGTTTTTTTGAATAAGAACTGGAGATTTTAAACTCATAACCTTAAACAATGAACAGAATATTTTTGCTTTTGGCCTTTTTGGCTTTAATTGTTGCAGATGGTGCTGCCCAACAGGCAGGGTATACGAATGTATCTAGAACAAACAGCCTGATTGCCTCCGCTCCTTTTTTACGGATAACGCCTGGGGCCCGTATTGGTGGTATGGGGAATGCTGGTGTAGCTGTAGAGGCCGATGCACATTCGGCGGCCATTAATGCTGCTTCAATGGCGTATTTACCTCAGAGTTCTACAGGAATAGGACTGACTTATACGCCCTGGATGCGGAATCTGGTACCGGACATGAACCTTTCTTACCTGAGCGGCTATTGTAATCTGGATGGCCGCAATACCATCGGCGCTTCCTTGCGGTATTTTTCTATGGGGACTGTTAACCTCACTGATGATAACTCACAGGAACTCGGAGTTGCCCGCCCAACTGAGTTTGCTGCTGATATTACCTATGCCCGGAGTTTCGGAAAAGAATTTGCGCTGGGTGGAAGCATTCGATTCATCAACAGCAGTTTATTTACAGGGTTAACCACTTCGGGCATGCAGACTGGCCCGGGAAGAGCTTTGGCTGCCGATATATCCGGAATTTACAGAAAAGAAGTAATGGTGTTTGGAGGGTTGGCAGACTGGTCGGTAGGCGTAAACATATCCAACATTGGCACAAAAATGAGCTATAGCAATACCAGTCAGCAGTATTTCCTGCCTACGGAGCTCAAATTAGGCTCTGCAGTTGCCTTTATTGGGAATGAAAGCAAACTAACACTTGCCTTAGATGTGAATAAACTGCTTATACCTACCCAGCCCGTTTATTCGCCTGATGGGCAGATTATTAGTGGAAAGGATCCTAACAGGTCTGTCCCGGCTGGAATTTTCGGATCGTTTAATGATGCTCCCGGAGGTTTTAAAGAAGAGCTTAGGGAAGCAGGACTCTCAACCGGACTCGAATTGCTGTTTAGAAATATGGCAGTTTTTCGCGCTGGCTATAATTATCAGGATGCACAAAAAGGCGATGGCAGCTATTTTACCCTGGGGGCAGGATTCAGATATCAGATATACAGCATTGACATGTCATACCTTGTAACCTCCGAAAGAAGCAACCCATTGGCCAATACGCTGAGGTTTGGGCTCGCGGTAAATTTTCTATCCAGAAAAGTAAAATAACGCCAAACTAAACCAATCACGGAAGCAAATTAACAAAACGCATAAATCCATAACTTAAACCCTAACCAAATGAAGAAACGATTACTCTATTTCCTAGCAATGCTTTTGCTCTGTGCAATTGCCAATGCGCAAAATCCGGTTACTATCACTGCTGCCGCATCAAAACGGCCATCGCAAAGTGGTAGCGAAATCACGAAAGCTTATGATGGCAACCTGACCACCATTTACCACTCTAACTGGTCGTTAAACGCCATGCCAGATACGGTTGATTTTTACTTTGTGGGTGTAAAAAGCATTAATAAGGTAGACTATACTCCGCGGCAATCGGGACCTAACGGTATTTGGACCACGGTGGATGTTTATTATGCCACAGCTGATGCGCCGTCGGTTTTTGTAAGCAAGCTGAGTAATATCAGCTGGGCCCAAACCAACGCAGTAAAAACGATCGACATGACAGCCAGTCCGATTGTAAGGCCTTACATCGTCCGTTTTGTAATTAGGGCAGCAGGAGGCAATTTTTCAAGCTGCGCTGAAATCAACTTCAGTTCTGCCGAAACGGGGCCGTTCGTTCAACCTTTAGATTGCGACAATCCGATAGCAGAAGATTTTACCGCCTATTCGGATATTAAACTCGGCATTTCGAGTGCAAGTGTCAGCCCGGCGGCAAATGGTGGTGAGGACATATCGCGCACTTACGATAACAACACGGCTACATTATACCATTCTAATTATGCCGGTGGTGGATTTCCGATGAGTTTAACCTATAATTTCGCAAATAGTCCAACGATCGATTATATCAGTTACGTGCCCAGACAGGATGGGGGTTCAAATGGCATTTTTGGTGCCGGCGAAATCTGGTATAAGACCACCACTCAAACTACCTTAACTAAATTAATGAATTTTGATACAGGTTTCAGTTCAGCCGCGTATCAGATCAGTTTTCAAACGGCATTAACCAATGTTACTCAAATAGTGGTTAAAGTACTTTCAGGTAAAAATAATTTTGCCAGTTGTGCCGAAATGCAGTTCTATCAGAAAAACAGCGCGGGTAATTTGTACACCAACATTTTTGCCGACGATTTGCATATTACGTTAAAACCCGGAATAACCCAAACCGACATTGACGCAATTGCTTCGCCGTTTTTTAAATCTTTGGCGCAATGCATTTTCAACAATAGCTACAACAAAAAATACCGTGTGCAGACCTATGACTTTTATCCAAATCCGGGCACTGTAGAAGGTATATTAAAAACCAACGGCTTGAACAGGGTTGAGAACCCAACCGGAATTGCCTTTAAGGCCAATAGCAAAGCCATTGTTTTTGTTGGTGATACCTATGGTGTAAATCCACAGCTGGTAATTAAAGATTTTGGACTTGATTACAGTGCCACTACAGATAGCTATCCGTTGAAAAAAGGGGTAAACATTGTCAGTGTGTCACACGACGGATTAGCCTATATAGGTTATTTTAGCGATAATCCAAATCTACAGCCCATACAAATTAACATTACTACAGGTCAGGTAAACGGTTATTACAATCCTTTAACCGATACCAACGATCAATGGACCCAGATGTTGCTTAACGGCGTATATCCAAAACTGGATATTAAAGGAACCTATGTTAATCTAAATCTTAACAAAAATATACTCATCAGTAATTCGGCATCGAGTGGAAAAGCTCTGGTTATAGCTTACGATACCATTGTGCATAATGAGTATACCTTAAACGGCCTTACCAAATATAACAGGGTGCCTAAAAATCACATGTTTTTCAGGTCGATAACGGGAGATGGAAATCCCAATGCAAGTGGCGATGGGGTAAATTACCCCATTGGAGTTGGTGGAAGTGGTTCTAATTTAGCAAGCCCTATCGGCGTTTTTAAAGATCCATGGGGAATTGCACATGAGTTTGGCCATAATAATCAGGTTAGGCCAGGTGCTAAATGGATTGGTATGACCGAAGTAACCAACAATGTGAATTCAGCATGGATACAATATCTTTATAGCACCAATTATTTAAATACAACCAGACTTGAAAAAGGTAACGATGTGCCTAAGGCCGGGGCTGCCAGTGTATATGGTGGTCGTTACGGTTCGTTGTTTGATAATTGTCTGATTCAGAAAAAACACATGGAGGCACAAGGTGACGTTTTTGTAAGGTTGGTACCTTTATGGCAATTGGAATTGTATTACCAGCTTGCCGGGGCAAGTAAAAACTTACCTACCATGCAACAACGCTTATCGGGTACTCCAGCTCCGGCCGGGCAAGCTGATGTGGCATTTTGGTATGGAGATGTATTGGAGAAAATGCGTACAACCAGTCAGACCGGATTAAACGAAGGTCAGTTATTACTCAATTTTGTAAGTGCTACCTGCGATGCCGTTCATGAAGATTTAACCGATTTCTTCGTTAAAAGTGGTTACCTGCTACCAATTGACCTGGATATAGACGATTATTCCATAAAGCGTTTAACCATTACACAAGCACAGATTGATGCATTAATTGCTGCTGTGCAGGCTAAAGGATATCCAAAACCCACATCGCCGGTTTTAAATTATATTTCGGCAAATACGATAAATACATTTAAAAACCGTACGCCATTGGCAACAACTGCTGTTACAACGGTTGGCGTAACGGTTAATACCAACACGTTAAAGATTGATAATACGAAATGGGCCAATGCGGTAGCTTTCGAAACCTATAACCAAAAAGTACTTACCGATGTAGCCATTTATGGTACCGGAGAAGCAACTACAGCTAATGCAACCACAACCGTTCAGTATGGTACAGGTTCTACAAGTGTTTATGCCATTGGATACGATGGCTCAAGAAAATTGGTTTACCCTGCGGTTGATGTGGCTAACCTGTTACCAGCAGTATCGATTACTGCACCTGTTAACCAGGCAGTAGTAGCAGTGGGCGATAGTGTTGTCATTAACGCCAACGCAGCTGATACCGATGGAACAATTAGCAAAGTAGAGTTTTATCAGGGCAGCACTTTATTGGGGCAGTCAGTTACTGCACCTTATAGCTTTACCTGGAATAATCCAGCGGCCGGAAATTACAACCTTACTGCAAAGGCAACCGACAATAACGGAGGCACAACCGTGTCAGATACCGTTAAGGTCACTATCAACACTTTGCCAACCGTAGCCATTAGCTCGCCGGTAAACAACGCAGCATTTACTGCCGGAACGAATGTTACTATCAATACCAATGCAACTGATACTGACGGAACAATTAGCAAAGTAGAGTTTTATGAGGGCAGCACTTTGTTAGGGCAATCTACCGCTGCGCCATATAGCTTTACCTGGAATAATCCAGCTGCCGGAAATTATAGCCTTACTGCAAAGGCAACCGACAATAACGGAGGTACAACCGTGTCAGATACCATTAAGGTCACTATCAACACTTTGCCAACCGTAGCCATTAGCTCGCCAGCAAACAACGCAGCATTTACTGCCGGAACGAATGTTACTATCAATACCAATGCAACTGATACCGACGGAACAATTAGCAAAGTAGAGTTTTATGAGGGCAGCACTTTGTTAGGGCAATCTACCGCTGCACCATATAGCTTTACCTGGAATAATCCAGCTGCCGGAAATTATAGTCTTACTGCAAAGGCAACCGACAATAGCGGAGGCACAACCGTATCAGATACCGTTAAGGTCACCATCAACACTTTGCCAACCGTAGCCATTAGCTCGCCAGCAAACAACGCAGCATTTACTGCCGGAACAAATGTTATTATCAATGCCAATGCAGCTGATACCGACGGAACAATTAGCAAAGTAGAGTTTTATGAGGGCAACACTTTGTTAGGTCAATCTACCACTGCACCATATAGCTTTACCTGGAATAATCCTAGCCCGAGATTTTATAACATCACTGCGAAGGTCACTGACAATAATGGTGGAACAGCAATAGCCGATACGGTTAGGATTAAGATAAATGCCATACCAACGGTAGCCATCAGCTCTCCAACGGACCTTGCAACGATTACAGCAGGTGCAAATTTTACCATAAACGCCAATGCTAACGATACCGATGGAACAATTGCTAAAGTAGAATTTTATCAAGGCAGCACGCTTTTAGGTCAGGCAACTGGTCCCTATAGTTTCATGTGGAACAATGCACCTGTTGGAACCTACGCGCTTACTGCAAAGGCAACCGATGATAATGGTGCAACAGCTTTGTCTGCAGTTGTAAATGTTACCGTTAGTGCGGCACCAACGGTGGCAATTACCGCACCATTAAACAGTGCATCATTTTCGGCAAATTCGAATATTACAATTAATGCCAATACTACTGGCACAATTGCTAAAGTAGAATTTTACCAGGGCGCCGCATTAATAGGTCAATCTACAATGGCACCATATGCTGTGGTATGGAATAATGTTTCACCAGGTATATATATGCTTACTGCAAAAGCAACTGATAATTTAGGCAGGGTTGCTACCTCTTTAACTGTTAATGTGAAGGTAAATCCCGCACAAGCTTTAGCCGTTAATCCGGTGGCAGATGCTTTTGTTCGCGATGGCGTTTTTGCTAACGCCAATAGCGGGAATTCGAAAAACCTCGATGTAAGCAGTGACAATTGGTCGTTTTTAAGAGAATCTTACCTGCGTTTCGATTATAGCGCATTTTCTGGTTCAGCAGTAAACAGTGCAAAAATCAGGGTGTATGTTTCCCGTGTAGATGCTAATCCATCCAGAGCTATATCGGTTTTTGGCCTGTCAAATACAAACTGGGGCGAAAACACCATTACCTGGAATAACAAACCAGCAGAAAGTGGAACACCATTGGGGAGCTATACCATTAACAGTACGGCACGAGCTTGGTACGAATTGGATATAACAGCATATATCAATAGTCAGCTCGCTTTAGGTAAAAAAATCGTTTCCCTCAGGCTGGTCAATCAGGGAGCAAAAGGATCGGGCAACCTGGTTACCTTTAATTCGCGTGAGGCGACCAGTAATAAGCCGGAATTATTACTGAATCGCGAAGCTGGCGCAATGAATCTGGAAGAGTTTTCACCAGGTAATGAGCTCAGTAATGCAATTACGTCATTGCTGGGATTAAAAATTACGGCCTGGCCAAATCCAAGTACAACAGGATTTAAAGTGCAGGTAGAAAGTACTAGTAATGAAGCATTGCAATATAGGGTATACAATATAGCACAGCAATTGGTTAAAGAAGCTAAAATAGCAGTTACCGATCAGCTAACTTTCGGTTCCGAACTTCCTGCGGGGGTGTATCTGGTAGAGGTGCGTCAGGGTACAGAAAGAAAGGTTGTAAAAGTAATTAAGTTATAGCCATTTAGTTTTTGCGATGAACAAGAAAAGAGAGTATCTCAAAAGCACTCTCTTTTCTTGTTCGTTTTTTTTTAATTCCGTTTACTTCAAATTTGGCGCAAATGCCGTTCAATTTTAGCCTGAATACACCCCATTAAAAGCCTGCACATTGCCTATTTTTGATTAAAGCGCTTAATGCTCAATTAAAATAAACTAAAATCTGTTTTTTTTAGAGGTTAAGCAATACAATATATATATCAAAATAAAACATCGCATTATGAAAACAAGAAAGATATGGGCAAATTTAGCCGTAAACGATCTGGAGCAAACAACCCGGTTTTACACTGAAATTGGTTTTAAACCCAATGGTTCATCTAGAGATTTAACCAGTTTTTTGGTTGGCGAAAGCAATTTCGTAATTCATTTCTTTTTAAAAGATGCACTTAAACCTAATATTCATGGTGATATCGTTGATTTGAAAAATGGCAATGAAGTCGTATTTACCCTTTCTGCAGGCAGTAAAGCTGAAGTGAACGAATGGGGCAAAGAGATTGAAAAGGCAGGAGGAAAGCTTGTTACTCAGCCGGAAGAATTTGGGGAGGGCTATTATGGTTTTGTTTTCTGCGATCCCGACGGGCATAAGTTTAATGTATTTTATATGGATGGGCTGGTGTAAATCAGATAGGGAAATGTTTTTGTTTAGTTAATAATAAGTATCCGTCATCATCTGCAAAGCAGGTTCATGCGCCTTAAAGGGTTATTAGTTCCACCCATGCTACAAATCCTCACCGCGTGAAAAACTGTTGCGGCTTTCCACTTCAATCAGGTTTAAGGGAGACCGCCAGTTCAAAACACATCAATGATGGCCCCTAAAGCCCAATACCTTTAACTTTTTAATGATAAAAAACGGCTTCAAGCCCTTGCACTTTAACTTGAAAAGTTCGGTAAAACACCTGAAAGCGGCAATTGTTTTGCTTGTTGTGTTATTATTTTCTGCTGTAAACCATTTAGTTAGCCTGGAATGCGTTTGAATTCGATACAAATGCTTTGCGTGTATTGTAATTTTTTCTACTTTTGCAACCCGCTCGGAAGGAGAGGGCAATAGCTTGAAAAGCGTACAATGGTGGAGATGGGGCAGGATTTATTTTGAAATAAAGCTTGCGGGGAGCGAAAAGATTGTTACCTTTGCATCCCGTTCCG
>Ga0308157_10001551_pt1 | contig 45803 bp, 39 predicted proteins | sample PhyBR1_FD_201035 | JGI IMG/M metagenome (GOLD analysis project Ga0308157, IMG submission 201035) | Phyllosphere microbial communities from UC Gill Tract Community Farm, Albany, California, United States - DLSLB.R1 | ecosystem: Host-associated > Plants > Phyllosphere > Unclassified | place: USA... | reverse complement strand
GCCGGCGCGCCAGCTCCACGACCTCAACGATGCGCTCCGCACGCCGCACCGCCCGCTGATTCAACGCGACGTCATCCTCCTGCAACCCATCCAGGATCCGCGCCGCCACGAACGCCTCATCCACCACGACCACCGCAGGAGCATCAGCAACAGCCGGCTCATCGAACAGTGCGTCGACGGTGGGCTCCATCCTCCGAGTTTAGCATCTATGTTCGATAAGCGGAAGCGCCTCGCCACCAGATTCCGCGGAAATCCGCCGAATGGCTCTCGTCATCCGCGACGTGAATTCACCGTCACGCGCCGACGAGAACGCGGCGGCGGGATGCCGGAGACCACTCAGCCATGGGTCTGTCTCCGGCATCCCGCCGCCGCGGGTCCTGGTGGATCCGGTTCCCCGTCCGTCCACACGGGCCGGGGAACCGGATCACGTCTTACGCGCTCGCGAGGCGGTAGCGCAGCGAGGCGAGCTCGGTGGTGAGCGCGGCCGGGAGGCGGTCGCCGAACGTCGCGAAGAACTCCTCGGTCGAGTCGGCCTCGCGGGTCCACGACGCGGTGTCGACGCTGAACAGCTCGGCGAGATCCTCGTCGGTGACATCCGCGCCCTCGAGGTTGAGGTCCTCGATCTTGGGCAGACGGCCGATCGGGCTGTCGATCGCGCCGACCTCGCCCTCGATGCGACGGATGATCCAGTCGATCACGCGGGCGTTGTCGCCGAAGCCGGGCCACAGGAACCGGCCGTCGGACCCGCGGCGGAACCAGTTCACCTGGAAGATGCGCGGAGCCTTGTCGAAGCGGACAGCGCGGCCCATCTTCAGCCAGTGCGCGAAGTAGTCGCCCATGTTGTAGCCGCAGAACGGCAGCATGGCGAACGGGTCGCGGCGCAGCTCACCGAGCGTGCCCTCCGCCGCGGCCGTGCGCTCGGACGAGATGGTCGCACCGAGGAACACGCCGTGGCTCCAGTCCGTCGCCTCGACGACGAGCGGGACATTGGTGGCGCGGCGGCCGCCGAACAGGATCACGTCGAGAGCCACGCCCTCCGGGTCCTCCCAGTCCGCCGCGATCTGCGGGCACTGCGCCGCCGACACGGTGAAGCGGGAGTTGGGGTGCGCGGCGGGACGACCGGATTCCGGGGTCCACGCGTTGCCCTCCCAGTCGATGAGGTTCGCGGGGGCCTCGTCGGTCAGGCCCTCCCACCACACGTCGCCGTCGGGGCGCAGCGCCACGTTCGTGAAGATCGTGTTGCCCCAGAGCGTCTCGACCGCGGTGACGTTGGTCGACTCGCCGGTGCCCGGCGCGACGCCGAAGAAGCCGGCCTCGGGGTTGATCGCCCGCATGCGGCCGTCTGCGCCAGGGCGGATCCAGGTGATGTCGTCGCCGAGCGTCTCGACCTTCCAGCCGGGGATCGTCGGGCGGAGCATCGCGAGGTTGGTCTTGCCGCACGCCGACGGGAATGCGGCGGCCACGTGGTAGGCCTTGCCCTGGGGCGAGATCACGCGGATGAGCAGCATGTGCTCGGCCATCCAGCCCTCGTCGCGCGCGAGCACCGAGGCGATGCGCAGCGCGAAGCACTTCTTGGCGAGGATCGCGTTGCCGCCGTAGCCGGAGCCGAAGGAGTAGACCTCGAGCGTGTCGGGGAAGTGCACGATCCACTTCTCGTCGTTGCACGGCCAGGTGGTGTCGGCTTCGCCGGCGGCCAGCGGGGCCCCCACGGAGTGCACGGTGCGCACCCACTGGGCGCCGTTCGCGATCTCGCGGACCACGGCCTCGCCGACGCGGGTCATGATGCCGATCGAGGCGACCGCGTAGGCGCTGTCGGTGACCTGCACGCCGATCTGCGAGATCGGCCCGCCGACCGGACCCATCGAGAACGGCACGACGTACATGGTGCGACCGCGCATCGAGCCCTCGAAGATCTCGTTCATCTTCGCGTGCATCGCGCTCGGATCCGCCCAGTTGTTCGTGGGACCGGCGTCGATCTCCTTCGCCGAGGCGATGAAGGTGCGCCCCTCCGTGCGAGCGACGTCACTGGGGTGCGAGCGGGCGAGGTAAGAGCCGGGACGCCACTCCGGGTTCAGCTTGATGAGCTTGCCCTCGTCGACGAGCTCGTGCAGCAGGGCGTCGTTCTCGGCGGCGGATCCGTCGATCCAGTGCACGCGATCGGGCTGGGTCAGGGCGCTGATCTCGTCGACCCACGCGCTGAGCGCAGCGAAGGCCGGGGTGTCGTACTCGGGAGCCGCACCGTACTCGCGCACAGCAGCGAGGGGGGAGGTCCGCGGGGTGAACGTCTCGGCGATAGCCATTGTCTGCTCCTTAAAGCCTGGGGCGATGTGACCATTCTGCGCCAGTATTCGGCACTCTTTGGAGCGTTGTTGGCTTCAAGAACATGGATTCTTTCGCTAGGATCAATTCCATGGCCTCCGGACTCGAGCTCACCACCCTCGGACATCGCATCCGTCACCACCGCACGCGCAGCGGCATGACCCTGGACGAGCTCGGCGCCGCCGTCGGTGTCGCCGGCTCCCAGCTCAGCCTCATCGAGAACGGCAAGCGGGAGCCGAAGCTCTCGCTGCTGCAGGCGATCGCCGATGCCACCGGTACCGAGGTGAGCGACCTCATCTCCGGCGAGCCGCCGAACCGGCGCGCCGCGCTGGAGATCGAACTCGACCGCGCGCAGTCCAGCTCGGTGTTCCGTCAGCTCGGGATCGCCCCGGTGCGGGTGAGCAAGGGCATGCCCGACGAGACGATCGAGTCGATCCTGGGCCTGCACCGCGAGCTGCATCGCCGTGAGCGCGAGGCGATCGCCACGCCGGAGGAGGCGCGGCGGGCCAACACCGAGCTGCGCCTGAAGATGCGCGCGCTGGACAACCATCTGCCCGAGATCGAGGCGCTCGCCGAGAAGCAGCTGAAGGCGGCGGGGCACTCCTCGGGCGCCCTCACGCACCGCACTGTGAGCATCATGGCCGAGCAGCTCGGTTTCGAGCTGCTGTACGTCGACGACCTGCCGCACTCCACGCGCTCGGTCACGGATCTGGAGCACGGGCGGATCTACCTCCCACCGGCATCGATCCCCGGCGGCCACGGCTTGCGCTCGATGGCCCTGCAGGCGATGGCGCACCGGCTGCTCGGGCACACTCCCCCGACCGACTACGCCGACTTCCTGCAGCAGCGGGTCGAGATCAACTACTTCGCCGCGTGCTGCCTCATCCCCGAGACCGCGGGCGTCGCCTTCCTGCAGCAGGCGAAGAAGGACCGCAACCTGGCCGTCGAGGACTTCCGCGACGCGTTCGGCGTGACGCACGAGGCCGCCGGCATGCGGATGACCAACCTCATGACCAAGCACCTCGACATGCGGCTGCACTTCCTGCGCGTGGACGAGTCGGGCGCACTCACCCGCGTGTACGAGAACGACGACCTGCCGCTGCCGATGGACGTGACCGGATCCGTCGAGGGTCTCACCGTGTGCCGCAAGTTCTCGGCGCGCGCCGCCTTCAGCCAGCGCAATCGCACCACGGAGCACTACCAGTACACGGACACCCCGTCCGGAACCTTCTGGTGCTCGACGCAGACGGGCTCCACCGACGGCGGCGGCTTCTCGATCACGGTCGGCGTGCCCTTCGATGACGCCCGCTGGTGGCGCGGGCGGGAGACCACCGATCGCGCGCAGTCGACCTGCCCCGACGAGGCGTGCTGCCGACGCCCTCCGGCCGGGATCGCAGAGCGCTGGAACAACAAGGCCTGGCCGAGCGCCCGCGTGCACACGCACATGTTCTCGCCGCTTCCGCGCGGTGCGTTCCCCGGCGTCGACGACAACGAGGTGTACTCCTTCCTGGACCGCCACGCCGCCCAGTAGCGGCCGGACGCGTCGCGCCGGACCCTTCGGCTAACGTCGGAGGATGCCCCTCGCTCTCGTCACCGGCGCCGCGCGCGCCGACAGCATCGCGGCCGGCATCGTGCCACGCCTGGAACGGAGCGGCTGGACCGTCATCACCAGCGATCTCCGCGATGCCGACTTTCCCGCGGACCTGTCGACCGCGGACGGCCCGGAGGCCCTCATCACCGCGGTCGTGCGCGAGCACGGAACGATCTCGGCGCTCGTGCTGAGCCACGCGCACGACGTGGAGTCGGGGATCCTCGATACGACCGCGGAGAGCTTCGATCGGCACGTCGCGGTCAACGCCCGTGCCGCCCTGCTGCTGATTGCGGCGTTCGCGCGCCAGGCCGGCACCGACGGCGGCGCGATCGTCGCCCTCACGAGCGACCATGTGACCGGGAACCTGCCCTACGGGGCGTCCAAGGGGGCGCTGGATCGCATCGTCATCTCCGCGGCACGCGAGCTGGGGCCCCGCGGGATCTCCGCGAACGTGCTGAACCCGGGTCCGATCGATACGGGATGGATGGACGACGGGATCCGCGAGCACCTCGCCGGTCTCACGCCGCAGGGGCGCCTCGGGCGCCCGGGCGACGTCGCCGCGCTCGTGGACTTCCTGCTCTCTCCCGAGGGGCGCTGGGTGTCCGGCCAGCTGCTCAAGTCCGACGGCGCGTTCTCCGCGGAGTTCTGAATCCGACCGGTCGCCCGGCCGGCGAGGGCTGTCTCAGTGCGCGGACACGAAGTCGGCGTAGCGGCGCAGGGCCGCAGCGACCGCGGCGGGATCGGGGGCTGGCTCTCCTGCGAAGAGCTCGGGGATCGGCTCGTCGCGGTGCCGGCCGACAGCGGCGGAGTGCGTCCAGGCGCCGGCGATGCGTCCGCCGGCCAGCAGGCTCGCGCGCACCATGCCGTTCTTGCCGGGGCCGATCGACGCCATGCTCTCCGCCGAGGCCACGGCCGAGCGGTCGGCGTAGGAGATGTAGTACTCGTCGAACATCGGCAGCGCGAGCGCCCTGGCGTCGCCCGCTCCCGTGGCGCGTCGTGGGCGGGCCGCGCCGAGGAACACGCCCTCGGCCTGCTCGGTCACGCGGGGGCGCCCTCGCTCCGCCGCCTCGCGCGCCACGGTGATCGGCAGACCCGACCACCACGCGAAGTCGTCGATCGTCGCCGGTCCGTGTCCGTCGACGTAGCGCACGAAGAGCTCCGCAAGCGGATCCTCCGGAAAGGGAGTTTCGGGGATCCACTCCTCCGCGAGCATGAACAGCTGCTCGCGCGACACCGCGTCGTCGCGGTGCACGACGGGCCCCTGCACGAGGATGCCGCGCACGTTGAGCGCGTAGATGAGGTGCACTCCGCGCTGGCCCGCCGGATCGATGCCGAGCTCCGCAAGGTCTTCGAACAGCTGCGCTCTGGTGCGCCCGCCATCGGCCAGACGCTCGCGGAACGCCCCTTCGACGCGGGCGACGAGGGCGTCGTCGATGCCGAGCTGACGCTGCCGGCTCGCGTCCTGGCGGAGCTGGCGATCGCCGGTCACGGACAGCACCCAGCGCAGGTCCTCTGCAGGGACCACGTGCAGCGTGCCCCGCATGGTGTGCGTGCGCACGAGCTCGCCGCGGTCGAACGCGGCGTCGACGGCGGCGAGCGTCGGCGCACCGGAGGATCGGATGCCGAGCGCCCAGCGGCCGGCGACGAACTCCTGTGCCTGCACCGCGAGCATGTGCCGGGCGGCGACGACCGGGGTGCGCGCAGGGGCGCTGAGCCGATGCGAGCGGAGCCGTTCGCTCAGGAGAGGCGTCATGGACCCATCATGCCGTGAGGTGCAGACACCGGCCGGGGCCGCGGACAACGCCACGCACACTGTCCGGCCTCGCCGAGCAGTGCGGATCCGACCGGATCCGATGAGTTTCCTATGACGATGCTCAAGGCGGCCGATTCTTGGGCTTCTCTGTCAAACAGACGCCGACGATGGTGCCATGGCATCGCTCACCACCCTCACTCCGGTCCCGCGATTCGTCGCCGCGCCGGCCCGCCGCCCGCGCCCGGCGTTCTGGCGGCTGGCCGCGGTGACGCTGATCTGGGCGACCAGCCTGTTCGTGCTCGCGCTCTGGGTGAGCGGCGCCGGCATCCAGTCCCTGCTGGCCTTCGATGGCGACACCATGACCACGCTCGGACGGCTCACCGGTCTCGTCTCGGCGAACCTGCTGCTGTACCAGGTGCTGCTGATGGCTCGCGTGCCCGTGTTCGAGCGCGGCTTCGGGCGGGACGGGATCACCCGGCTGCACCGCCTGGTCGGGTTCTGGTCGTTCTGGCTGCTTATGGCGCACCTGGTGCTCATCACGGTCGGGTACGCGATCACGTCGCACACCAACGTTCTCGTGCAAGCCTGGGACTTCGTGTGGGACTACCCCGGCATGCTGCTCGCGACGGCCGGTACGGGGCTGCTGATCCTCGTCGTGGTCACGTCGATCCGCCGCGCGCGACGCCGGCTGCGCTACGAATCCTGGCATCTGCTGCACCTCTACGGCTACCTCGGCGTCGGCCTCGCGATCCCGCACATGCTGTGGACCGGGGCGGACTTCACGGCATCGGCCGGCGCGACCTTCTACTGGTGGGCGCTCTGGGCGTGCACCGCGGCGTGCGTGCTGTGGTTCCGTGTCGCGGTGCCGCTGATCCGCAGCGCCCGGAACGGACTGCACGTGGTCGCCGTGTCCCCCGACGGTCAGGACGGGGTGTCGGTCCGCGTCGCCGGGCGCGGCGTTCATCGACTCGGAGCCCGCGCCGGTCAGTTCTTCATCTGGCGCTTCGTGGACGGACCGGGCTGGACCCGCGGTCACCCGTTCTCCCTCGCGGCGGATCCGGCGGGAGGCGAGCTGGTCATCTCGGCCCGCCGTGTCGGCGACGGCACCGACCGGCTGGCCGAGCTGCGTCCAGGCACCCGGGTCATGGTCGAAGGCCCGTACGGCCACATGACCGGCGAGCGTCGGAGCGGATCGCGCCTGCTCATGCTCGGCGCCGGGGCGGGCGTCGCGCCCCTCGTCGCGCTGCTCGAGTCCGAGCCGTACGCTCCCGGCGAGGCGATCCTCGTCACCCGCGACCACTCCGCCTCCCACGGACTGCGGCGCGCGGAGATCGACCGGCTCGTCGTCTCCCGCGGACTCGTGCACTACACGCTCCACGGGCGTCGTGCCGAGACGGGCACGAGCTGGGTGCCCGCCACCCATGCCGGGTGGGACGGTGCGCAGCTGCTACAGCGCATCGCCGGGGACCTGTCCCGGTACGACGTGTATCTGTGCGGGCCCATCCCGTGGATGCAGAGCATCCGCCGTGACCTGCGCGCCGCCGGCGTCCCCGCCGACCGCATCCACAGCGAGGCCTTCGCCGTCTGAACGACGGATGACGGATCCGAGAGCGAGAGAACCATGAAGAAGATCGTCTACGCCGTCCTCGCCACGCTGACCGGGCTGGTCCTGCTGTTCAGCTACCGCACCTCGCTCGAGGTGGTCGCGCCGGCCGCGAACGGCACCCCGGGCACGACGAAGAACACGACCGGATCCGCCACCGGGACGAGCTCAGGCAGCACCTCATCGGGGACGGCCTCTGCTGCGTCGTCCGGCACCGCCTCGGGATCGTCCTCCTCCACGACCTCGGGATCCGGATCCGCCACGACCGGGAGCGGCCTCAAGGACGGCACGTTCACCGGCCAGGCCGTCGACACGCGCTACGGCGCCGTGCAGGTCGCGATCACCGTGTCCGGCGGGCAGATCACCGACGTGTCCGTGCCGCAGTATCCGAACACGGAGCGCCGCGACGAGGAGATCAACGCGCAGGCGATCCCGATGCTGATCTCCGAGACCAAGAACGCGCAGTCCGCGCAGATCGACATGATCTCAGGCGCCACGTTCACTTCGGACGGATACACCCAGTCGCTGCAGAGCGCGATCGACCAGGCGAAGGCATGAGCGCCGTGGCGCCGCCCGCGCAGCCGCCGTCGCACGAGGGCGCGCGCGCGACCGGGCCCCGACGCCACGTCGTCACCGCCGAGCTCATGGGCACCGTCGCGAGTGCGCACGTGCTCACCGCATCCCCCTCCCCGGCCCCGGACGTCGCCGCACGGATCGCCGCCGCGCAGGCGGCCGCACTGGACGAACTGCACGAGCTGGATGCGCTGTTCTCCCCATTCCGCGCGGACTCGGAGATCTCACTGCTGCGCGAGGGATCACTGCGCCCCCAGGACGCGGACCCCCGGATCCTCGAGGTCTCGGAGGCCTGCGTGCGCCTCGCATCGGCCAGCGGCGGCCGGTTCGATGCGAACCGGGACGGTTGGTTCGACCCGACCGGGTACGTCAAGGGCTGGGCCGTCGAGCGCGCGGCCATCCGGCATCTCGCCCCGCTGCTGGCCGAGGACGGCGTGATCGCGGCGGGTCTCGCCGCCGGCGGGGACATGCAGCTGCTCACCGCGCCCAGCACGGACTGGATCTGGACCATCGGCATCGCGGATCCGCTCCGCCCGGGCGCCATACGGGCGCAGGTGCCGCTGCGCGAGGGCGCCGTCGCCACCTCCGGGCCGGCCGAGCGGGGTGCGCACATCGTCGATCCGCGCACGGGGCAGGCCGTGCGCGAGGCCCCCAGCGCGACCGTCATCGCCGAACGGCTGAGCGACGCCGATGCGTGGGCGACGATCGCCGTGGTCGCCGGCTTCGACGATCTCTCCTGGTTGCGTGCTGCGCCCGACTGCTCCGGGATGCTGATCGCAGCGGACGGGCGCATCCGGCGCTGGGCGCACGGGGTGGAGGTCGCCGCGGTCGCCGCGGAGCACGCACTCCTCAGCTGAGCGCGAGAGGCAGTCGCAGCAGGAACGTGGTGCCCGCCTCCGAGGTCTCCTCGATGCTGACAGACCCGCCGTACCGCGTCGCCATGTCGCGGACCAGCGCGAGGCCGAGCCCGAATCCGCGACGCCTTCCGGTCTCGGGACCACGGGCGAACCGCGTGAAGATCCGCTCCTGGTCCTCGGCGCCGACGCCGGGACCGCGGTCGGCCACCCGGAGCTCCGCGAAACCTCGGGCCGCGCTGCCACCGGCTCGGGCCGAGATCACGACCGACGAACCCGTCGGCGCGTGCTGCACGGCGTTGTCGAGCAGGGCCGTGCACAGCCGGGTCAGGGTGACCGCGGGCACCGCCACGGACAGCCCCGCCGGGACCGCGGCCTGCAGCGTCACGTCCGCACCCTCGGCGATCGGTCGGATCAGGTCGACTGCGCCGTGCACCGCGCCGGCGGCATCCGACACCGCCGCCGGGGCCGGCCCCTGGTCGGCCTGTGCCGCGAGAAGGAGCTCCGTGAGGATGTCGTCCATCGCCGCCGCGTCCCCGCGCAGCCGGTCGAGGGCATCGCCGATGTCCTCACCGCGGGCGACGCGGCGCTGCAGGATCTGCACCCGGCTGGACAGGGCCGTGAGCGGGGTGCGCAGCTCGTGGCTCGCGTCGGCGACGAAGTCGCGCTGGGCCTGCAGCGCCACCTCCAGCGGCGCGACCGCCCGTCGCGCGGTGAACCATGCGATGAGCCCGAGCAGCGCCACGCCCGCGATGCCCAGCACGACCACCCATGGCAGCACCCGGTCGACATCCACGACGACGTGATCGGGGTTGCCGATGTCGAAGCCGCCGGGGCGGGGCCCCGCCGTGATGCGATCGTCTCCCTGCGGCCGCGAGGTCGCGAGGATCACGGCGATGAGTATTCCGACCCCGGTGGCGATCACGATCGCCGAGGCGACGCCCGTCCACACCCCGATCTGCCGGGCCGAGCGGCGCACCCGATCGCGATCGGCGGATCCGCTCACGACGTCGTCCCCCGTCGCCGGGCGCACAGGATCATCCCGGATCCCCCGCCCGGTAGCCGCGCCCGCGCACGGTGTCGATCATCTCCGGCGTGGTCTTGCGCCGGATGTAGTGCACGTAGGTGTCGACGGTCCCGACGCCGTCCGCCGAGGAGAACACCCCGCGCAGGATCTCCTCGCGGCTGAACACCCGCTCGGGACTCGCAGAGAGGAACTCGAGGAGCGCAGCCTCCGTCGCGGTCAGCGACACGCGCGCGCCCGTGGGCGAATGCAGCACCCAGGAGTCGGGGATGAACGTCCACTCGCCGATCACCCGCCGACGGCCCTCCGCCTGGAAGCCGCGGCGCAGCGCGCGCAGCCGCGCCAGGAGTTCCTCGAAGTCGAAGGGCTTGGTGAGGTAGTCGTTGGCGCCCGCGTCCAGGCCCTCTACGCGATCCGGAACGGTGCCGAGCGCGGTCAGCATGAGCACGGGCGTGGTGATCCGCGCGGTGCGGACCGCCTCCACCAGACGCGCCCCGTCCATGCCAGGCAGGCGGCGATCGACGAGCATGACGTCATAGCGCTCGTCGAGCGCCCGGCGCAGCGCGACGGCGCCGTCGGTCACGTGGTCGACGGCGTACGTCTCGCCGAGCACCTCGAGGGTCATCTCGGCGATGTCCGCGTCGTCCTCCACATAGAGGAGTCGCGGGCGGGCATCGATCATGCGGGCCTCCTGTCCTCAGGATTGCACCACACCCGTTCCAAGACGAGACCGAGAAGCGCGGCGAGCGGATCCGTCTCCGTGCGCCGAACTGCGGCTCCGCACCCCCGGAAGCCCCAGTTCGGCAGAAACGGACGGAACGAGGAAGATCGCTCCCGCCCGCTCAGCCCTGTAGCGTGACCTCGCGGCGCACCGGAAGCACGATCGGGTGCGAACCGGCCATGACCTCCAGCACGCGGATGACCTGGCTGGAGTAGCCGAACTCGTTGTCGTACCAGACGTACAGGATCACGTCGGTGCCAGACGCGATGGTCGCGAGGCCGTCGACGATGCCCGCCCGGTGCGAGCCGACGAAGTCGGTCGAGACGACCTCGGGAGACTCGACGTAGTCGATCTGCTGGCGCAGCTTCGAGTGCAGCGACACACGGCGCAGGTAGTCGTTGATCTCCGCCTTCTCGGCCGGACGCTCCAGCGTGAGGTGCAGCACCGCGAGCGACACATCGGGCGTGGGCACGCGGATCGCGGATCCGGTCAGCTTGCCCGCGAGTTCCGGCAGAGCCCGGGCGACGGCCTTCGCCGCTCCGGTCTCGGTGATGACCATGTTCAGCACGGCGGAGCGCCCGCGGCGGTCGCCGGAGTGGAAGTTGTCGATGAGGTTCTGATCGTTCGTGAACGAGTGCACCGTCTCGACGTGGCCGCGGACGATGCCGTACGCCTCGTCGACCGCCTTGAGCACCGGCGTGATCGCGTTCGTGGTGCAGGACGCGGCGGACAGGATCCGATCGGCGTCGGCGATGGTGTCGTGGTTGATGCCGTGCACGATGTTCTTCAGGTCGCCCTTGCCGGGGGCGGTGAGCAGCACCCGGGCGACGCCGGTGGACTCGAGGTGACGGCTGAGACCGGCCTCATCGCGCCAGCGGCCCGTGTTGTCGACCACGATCGCGTCGCGGATGCCGTACGCGGTGTAGTCGATCGTCGCGGGGTCGTTCGAGTAGATCACCTGGATCCGGGTGCCGTTGGCGATGAGCTGAGAGTTCTCTTCGTCGACGTCGACGGAGCCCTCGAAGCGGCCGTGCACGGAATCGCGCAGCAGCAGCGACGCGCGCTTGACCAGGTCGTTCTCGGCGCCCTTGCGCACGACGATCGCCCGCAGGCGCAGCCCGCTGCCGCCGCCGGTGTGCGCGATGAGGATGCGCGCCAGCAGACGTCCGATCCGGCCGAAGCCGTACAGCACCACGTCTGTGGGCTCGGCGGGCGGCGTCTCGCCGAGCGCCGGGGCGAGTTCGACGCGGAGCCGCTCGGCGAGGCCGGCGACATCGCCTTGCACGCTCTCGCTGAGGCGGCCGAGGTCGAGCGATGCGGCGGAGGGCGAGATCTCGCGCAGCGCCTCGAGGACGGCGAGGGTGTCCTCGAGCGCGAGCTCATCGTGACCGAGCGCGGCGACGCGCTCATGCACTTCGAGGATCTCGGTGGTGGACAGGCCGAGCAGGCGGTGCCCGTGCAGCGACGTCACCACGTCACGATCGCGGTTCAGCCCGCCGATCAGCGGGATCATCCGCTCTGCGAGTTCTTCTCTGGCCTTCCAGTCGTCGCGGCGCGCGGCGAAGTCGTTCATCAGCGTCCTTGCAAGCAGATGCGCCAGGGGTCGGTGGCGCGGGATCGGGAGGGGCGGATCCGCCCTTATCCAGGGTAGGCGGCCGTGGGACGCGCGCCCGGCCGATCCGGGGTGCAAGAATCGCGGTTCTTTCTCCACTGCTCAAGGCGTGCGCCGACCTGTCAGCGCCCGGCAACGCAAAAGAGCCCTAGAACCCGCGCCTGCACACCGAGCCCGCCTTGGTCCATCCCCGGAGCACGCCCTCTCATCTTTCGTCTACACTGGTGGAATAATGAACGCGAATCACCTCGGCGATGAGGCCGACCTCCTCCTGCGCGGCGGACGGATCCGCACGCTCGATCCGGGCGGGTCGACGACCGACGCCCTCGCCGTTCGAGCGGGCCGCATCGTCGCCCTGGGCGCGGATGCGCTCGGACTCCACGCGACCGAAACCGTCGACCTCGACGGCCGCACCGCCATCCCCGGCGTGAACGACGCGCACCTGCACGCCGCCTGGCTGGGCGCGCGCTGGCCGCACCTGTTCTTCTCCGACACCTCGCCGCACGAGCAGCCCTCCGGCACGCTCGTGCGCACCGCCGTCGAGCGCCGGGCCGCGCTGCGCAACGCCTGGCGTCTGCTCGCCGAACTCGGCATCACGAGTTACACCGAACCCGGCATCGGACCGGGTGAGGACACCGGCGAGACCGGGTGCTTCGGCACCGCGATGATGGACACCTATCTCGAGCTTCATCGCGCGGGCGTCCAGACCGCCCGTGTCACGCTGCTGCGTCTGTTCGGACAGCTGGACGGTTCGGCCGACCTCGCGGCCTTCGAGCAGGGGATCCGCGCGCCGAAACCCGAGACGGATCCGCACTGGCTCGCCGTCACCGGGGTCAAGATCTTCGCCGACGGGATCCCTCCGATGACGACCGCCTGGGTCAGCGAGCCCTACCCCGACGGCACGTCGGGCGAACTGCTCCCCCAGGGCGCCGAGGGTGCACTGCACGCCTACCGGCGCATGATCTCCCTCGCCATCGAACAGGGTGAGCAGGTCGCCGTGCACGCCACGGGCGACCGGTCGATCGAGGAGTTCCTGCGGGTGCTCGAGGAGCAGGCAGGTCCCGTCGCCGCGGCACCGCACTACGTCGTCCATGCCGATCTCGCGACCCCTGCTCAGATCGAGCGCATGGGCACCGTCGGAGCCGGCTTCGCCGTGCAGCCGCTCATCGCGGAGCACACCCGGGACTGGGCGGGCGCACAGCTCGGCCCGGCTCGCACCGCCGCCGCCTGGCCGATCGGCGAGATGCTCGCCTCCGGAGCGCTCACCACGATCACGAGCGACGCGCCGATCGCGACGCCGGACTGGCGCATCGGGCTGGACGCCTCGCTCGCCCTGCTCGGCCGCGACGACGCAAGCACCCGCGAGCAGCTGCTCCGGCGTGTGACCATCGATCCCGCGCGCCAGGACGGCGCCGCGACCTGGAAGGGATCGCTCGAGCTCGGCAAGGTCGCGGACATCACGGTCCTGGACGAGGACCCCGCTGAGCCAGGTCGCCCGTTCGGCGGCGTCGGCATCGCGCGGACGATCGTCGACGGCAGGACGGTGTTCGAGCAGGACTGATCCCCGGAGCCACGTGGAGGAAAGGGGCGGGCGACGCGTCCGCTCGTCGCCCGCCCGGGATCCGGTCCCGTCCGCGAGAGCCGGATCCTGACGCGCGGCCTCGCCCGGAACAGGAGCCGGGCGAGGCCGCGCCGCTCTCACACCGCCGTGGCGATGAGCACCCGCGGGCTCGCGGGGAGGGCGATCTTCTCGCGCACCTCCCAGCCCGCGTCGGCCAGCCAGCCGCGCACCTGCGCCTCGGGATAGACGACCGTGCCGTCGATCACGAGGTACTCCCCCGCGTGCAGCGCGTCGATGCCGCGCTGCTGCGCGTCGTCGTCGAGGAAGAAGTCGAGCACGGTGAGGGTGGCGCCGGGCACCGCCGCGGCCCTGAGGTTGCGGAAGATCTGCGCGTTCTCCTCGGCCGAGAAGCGGTGGATCACGTGGTTCGCGAGCACCGCGTCATAGGCGCCCTGCGGCTGCGCGGTGGCGGTGTCGCCGACCTCAACCGTGGCGCGGTCGGCCAGGCCCGCCGCCTCGACGGCCTCGGCGATGCCGCCCTCGAACCCGGGCGCGTAGAGGAAGGTGGTGCGCAGGACCGGGTTGCGCCGCATCGCCTCGAGCGCGAAGCCCGCCGACAGACCGCCGAAGTCCAGCGCGTTCGTCGCGGCGGAGAGGTCGACGAGGCGCCCGAACTCCTGCGCGTGCAGGGCGTTGTAGGTCATGACGCCGGCCATGAAAGTGCCCCAGCGGGCGTCGTCCATCTGCAGGTCGCCGGGCTCGGTCGTGTCGACGGTGTGCGCGAACTGCAGCCAATGCGGGTAGCTGATCTCGCCGAGGAACGTGAGGAACGGCGCGAGGTCGACGGCCGAGGCCTCTCGGGCCAGGTAGGCCGCCGCGTCCGGCTCGAGCGCGTAGCGGCCTTCAGTACGCGTCAGCAGGCCCTTGCCCGCCATCGCGTCCGCGAGGATGCGTGCGATCCGCTCACTCGCGCCGGTGCGCTCGGCGATGGCGGGGGCCGTGTCGGCGCCATCCGCGATCGCCGCGAACAGGCCGATCCGGCTCGCCTCGAAGAGCTGCTTCGAGGCCATGTATCCGGTCGCGATGTCGAGGATCCGCGCGGCGTCGGGTGTGGTGGTCATGGTCATGCCTTTCGTCTTTCTACACATGTAGGAATTAATGGACAGGGGTGTCCAGGGGAGGTTCGGGCACGGCGCCGGGCTCAGTCCTCCGCGAGGAACTGCACGACGGCGGCGCGGAATTCGGGAGCGTGCAGCGCCGCGAGATGGTCGCCCGGCACCCGCACGACGCGGGAGCGGGGCACGGCGGCGGCCAGCATGTCGACGCCCTCCGCCATCGGATCCTCGGTCCCGCCGAGCAGCAGCACGGGCTGCGACGGCGCGCCGACCGCGCGGTCGAACGGCTCGGAAGCCAGCCCCTCGATCAGGTCGAGCAGCGCCTCGGGACGGTTCCCGGGCAGCGTCGCCATGCCCAGGATCAACCCCGTGATCGGATCCGCCGGCGCCGAGTCCCCGGCGAGCGCGCCCCGGGCGGCGGGCAGGTCGACCATGGTGAACGGCTCCATCGGGCTGAGCCCGCCCAGCGCGAGACGGTGCACCGCGACCTCGGGATGGCCGGCGAGCGCCCACGCGAGACGCGCGCCCAGGGAGTAGCCGACGACGTCGATCTCCTCCCCCGGGGCGACCGCGGCGACAGCCTGCGTGAGCAGGTCGACCACGCGTGACGTGGAGAGCACGCCGACCGCGGGGCTGTCGCCGTGCGCCGGCAGATCCACGAGCAGGGCCGGGCGATCCGCGAGCACCGGATCCCACTCCGCGGCGGGCCAATCCAGCCGGGCGCGCGAGGCGAGGCCGTGCAGGAACAGCACCGGCCGGCCGGTCCCCTCACGACGGAGGACGGACAGGGCGATCTCGGGTGCGCCGGTCATCGGGCGCCCTCCTCTCGATGACGCATGGAGGCCGCCCGCAACAGGGTCAGCGCAGCCGCGCGAGGAACTGGTCGATATAGGCCTGATAGTCGGCGATGCGATCGCCGTCGGGGTACATGAGGTTGATCACGGTCGCTCCCACGGCGGAAGAGATGTACTCGTTCGCCAGAGGCGCGAAGTCCTGGTCGCGGATCGCGCCCTCGTCGCGGGCCGCCTCCATCCGCTCCACGAGCGATGCGCGCCAGGAGCGCAGATGGCTCCGGTACAGCTCTGCGAGCTGTTCGTTCGACATCGCGTACTCCCAGAGCGCGAGCAGCACCCGTCCGGCGGCGATCTGCTCGGGATCTCGCGGGATCGTCGCCTCCAGGAAGCTGCGCAGCGCCGCCTCCGCACCGTCCGGAGCGGATCCGGCCTCCTGCACGCCCTCGGAGATCTGCGCGAGGATCGTCTCGAACGTCGCTGCGACGATGCTCTCCTTGCCGGGGAAGTAGTGCTTCAGCGCACCGTTCGCGAAGCCCGCCTCGGCGGCGATGCTGCGCATGGTCGCCGCCTCGAACCCGCCTTTGAGGATGATCCCCTTGGCGACCTCGACGATCTCCCGACGACGCTGATCGTGATCGATGATCTTCGGCATGGGTTCCTTCCGACGTGGCGTCCGGCGACGGCGCGCACCGGGGCGCGGACGTGCCGAATCGCTGCCTGCTACCGTACCGGGGCATCCGCGGCCTCGCGCAGCGCCAGCCATTCGGCACGGCGCGTCCTCTGCTTCACGGGGTCGGCGACAGGCGATGCCAACCGCAGTCGCTCGGCATAGGGATGCCGCGGCGAGCGCGTGACCTGCTCCCCTGCTCCGGTCTCAACGATCTCGCCGTGATACATCACCGCGACGCGGTGGCACACCCGGTGGACCACGCCCAGGTCGTGCGAGACGAACAGGTAGGAGACACCGGTGTCGCGCTGCAGCTCGATGAACAGGTCGAGGATGGTCGCCTGCGTGGTGAGGTCGAGCGCGCTGACCGGCTCGTCGCACACGATCAGTCGCGGCCGGCGCACCAGAGCCCGGGCGATGGCGACGCGCTGGCGCTGCCCGCCGGAGAACTCGCTGGGGTACCGGTCCATCGCGGTCTCGGGGAGGCGCACCCGATCGAGCATCTCGCGCACGCGGGCCTGGGCTTCGGCGCCGCCCAGGCCGCTGGTCAGCAGCGGCTCGGACAGGATGTCGCCGATCGTCATCGCCGGATTCAGGGATCCGTACGGATCCTGGAAGACGACCTGCACGTCGTCGGCGAGCGCGCGGCGCCCCGCACGGCCGAGTGCCGTGATGTCCCTCCCGTCGAAGCGGATGCTGCCGCCCGTCACGGGAGCCAGCCCCAGGATCGCCTTGCCGAGCGTGGACTTGCCGGATCCGGACTCGCCGACGAGACCCATGCACTCCCCCGGGGCGACGTCGATCGAAACGCCGTGCAGGGCGCGGAACGCCTTGCGGCCGTGGCCGTACTCGACGATCAGATCCTGCACCTCGAGCAGCGCGGTCATGCGCGCACCTCCGTCGTGTTCGTCGTGGCGCCGGCCGCGGGGTCCGCCGCGTCGAGCGCGCTGCGTCCACCGGAGTCGAGCACGCTGCGCCGGCCGGCCTCGAGCTCGGCCCGCCCCAGGGCGTCGTCGAGCGATGCCGCGATGAGCTCCCGCGTGTAGGGCTGCTGCGGGTGCGCGAACAGCGGATCCACATCGCCCTGCTCGACGATCTCGCCACCGCGCATCACGATCACACGGTCGCAGATGTCGGCGACGACGCCGAAGTTGTGCGTGACGATGAGCAGCGCCATGCCGTACTCCTGCTGAAGCTCGCGCAGCAGTTCGAGCACCTCGGCCTGCACCGTCACGTCGAGCGCCGTCGTGGGCTCGTCCGCCACGAGGATCGTGGGGCGGCCGGAGATCGCGCCGGCGATGAGCACGCGCTGCGCCATGCCGCCCGAGACCTGGTGCGGATAGCTGCGCATGATCCGGTCCGGATCCGTGAGCCCCACGCGCAGGAGCACTTCGCGCGCCCTGGCTTTCGCCTTCGGCCCGCTCATGCCGTGCACGCGGCGCAACGGCTCCACGAGCTGGTGGCCGATCGTGTAGGACGGGTCGAGGTTGCTCATCGGCTCCTGCGGCACGTAGCCGAGCTCTCGGCCGAGCAGCGCCTGCCGCTGCTTCGGCGTGGCGGTCACGACATCGTGCCCCGCGATGCGGATGGAGTCGGCCGTGCTCGCGCCGCTGGCGGGCAGCAGGTCGAGCACCGAGAAGACCGTCTGCGACTTGCCGGATCCGGACTCGCCGACGATGCCGACGACCTCCCCGGCGGCGACGTCGAGCGTGACGCCGTGCACGACCTCGACCACGCCGCTCGGCGTCGCGTGGCTCACGCGCAGGTTCTCCACGCGGAGCGCCGATCCCTCCGCGGTGTGCCGGACGGTGCCGGTGGCCGGAGCGGTCGCGCCGACCGCGACGGCCGCCGCACCGCGCCGGCGGCGCAGCCGCGGGGTGCGTACTTGGGCGAGTTCGGCGAGCGTCGAGCCCATGATCGCAAGAACGGCGATGGTGAGGCCGAGCGCGACCGACGGCCAGAGCAGCATGAGCGGGTAGGTGAGCATGAGGCGGAAGCCCTCGAGCATCATCGCGCCCCAGCTGGGCACGTTCGAGTCGCCGATGCCGAGGAACTGAAGCCCCGCCTGCATGCCCATCGCCATTCCCGCGGTGAGCGCCGTCTGGATGATGACCGGCGGGTAGACGGCTTTGAGGACGTGCCGGGAGATGATCTGGACATCCGACAGACCGGACACCCGCGCCGCGTCGATGTAGGGCTCCTCGCGCACGCTCAGCGTCTGCGATCGCGCGATGCGGAAGTATCCCGGCACCATGAACACGCCGACCGTGACCATGAGCAGCTCGAAGTTGTTGCGGCTGCCGGCGGCGACGACGAGCAGGATGATCATGCCGGGGATCGACTGCAGCGCGTCGCTCACCCACATCGCGACCCGGTCGAACGGGCCGCGGAAGTAGCCCGCGGCGACGCCGCTCGGCACTCCGATCACGACGGCGGTGACGATCGTGATGAGCGCACCCCAGATCGTGATCCGGGTGCCGTAGATGAGCCGGCTGAGGATGTCACGGCCGGTCGAGTCGGCGCCGAGCAGGTGCGCGGCGGACGGCGGCGCCTTGGCGGCCGCGAGGTCCACGAAGTTCGGATCCATCGGGGCGAGCAGCGGGGCGAAGACGCCGACGAGCACGATGAGGACGAAGATCCCGAGCGGGATGTATCCGCCGGGGTGACGGAGGAACCGGCGGAACAGACCGGAGCGGCGGCGCTGCTTGGCGCGGTCGAACGCGACGCGGATGTCGGTGGTGGTCATGCGACGCGCACCTTCGGGTTGATCCAGCCGAGCACGAAGTCGAGCAGGAGGTTGATGATCACGACGAAGACGATCGACACCACCGTGATGCCGAGGAGCATCGGGATGTCGCCGTTCTGGGAGGACTGGTTGGTCAGCATGCCGATGCCGGGAAGGCTGAAGATCTGCTCCACCACGATCGCGCCGCTGAGCAGGCCGACGAACATGAGGGCGATGACCGTGAGCGCCGCGGGAGACGCGTTGCGCAGGATGTGCAGGTTGACCCGGGCCGGGGAGAGCCCGCGGCTGCGGAGCGTGCGCACCCAGTCCTGACGGCTCTGCGCAATCACGGCGTTGCGCAGCTGCTCCGAGACGGCGACCACGCCGCCGAGCGCGAGCGAGATCGCGGGCAGGGTGAGTGAGCGGATCCAGCCGTCGAAGGACTGCGAGGGCTGCACGTAGCCGACCGCAGGGAACCACTTCAGCTGCACCGCGAACCACAGGACGAGGACCAGGCTGACCCAGAAGCCCGGCAGCGCGAACAGTACGACCGACACGCCCTTGAGGACCCGGTCGAACCAGGTCCCCGAGCGCAGGCCCGTGATCATGCCGAAGGCGATCCCGAGGACCGCGGTGATGAGCGTCGCGAAGGTGACCACGGAGAGGGTCACCGGGACCTTGATGGCAAGCTGGGCGCCCACGGGCTGGAAGTTGCGCCACGACGTGCCGAAGTCACCCGTGACGAGGTGTGAGAACCAGTCCCAGAACTGCACCAGCAGTGGACGGTCGATACCGATCTTCGTCGCCAGCGCTGCCTGCTGGGCAGGGCTCGCCGTCGTTCCGAGGAGGGCGGCGGTGGGATCCTTGATCGCCAGATGCGCGAGGAAGAACGTCGCGACGGAGACGACCACGAGCAGCACGACGCCGGACAGCAGCCGCTTCGCGGTGAACAGGAGCATGAGGGCCTCTCGGGATGGAGGAGTCGGTGCGGGGATCCGGACCCGGGCAGGACCGGATCCCCGGGGCATCAGCCCTTGGTGATGGAGCGCAGGGTCGGGAACATCATGCCGACGATCGGCTGGACCTTGATGCCCTGGACGCTGTAGAAGGTGTTCTTCGCCTGGTACCAGACGGACCACCACGCCTGGTCGACGAGAGCCTTGTCGAGCTCCTTGATCGCGGCCGTCTGATCGGCGCCCTTGGACTCCTGCACCTTCTTCACGAGCGGAGCGATCACCACGTTGCTCGCAAAGTCGGGGTTCGGGTTGAACCACTGCTTGCTCGTGACCTGCCGCTGCACGGTCGCGACGTCATTCCCGTCCATGGCGAGGAAGGAGATGAACATCGGGTAGTTCGGCGCGTTCGTCTGGTAGTCGGGCATCTGCATGTTGTCCCAGGTGACTTTGACGCCGATCGCCGTCAGCGCCTGCTCGGCCGAGGGCTTCCACATCTCGAACACGGGCGACATCGGCATCGAGATGCTGAAGCCGTCGGCGTAGCCGGCCTTGGCCAGCAGCTCCTTCGCCTTGGCGACGTCGTAGGCGTAGGTCTTGTTCAGAGACGGGTCGTTGATGTCGCCGCCGTCCGGGAAGACCTGGTTGGTCGCGACGCCCGCGCCGTTGCCGACCGCCTTGAGCACGGCCGCCCCGTCGAACGCGTAGTTCAGCGCCTGACGCACCTCGACGCTGCCGAGCGGCTTGCTCTTCGCCCCGGTGTGGTCGGTGATCACGAGACCTGCCCAGCCGGACACCCGGTCCGCGGTGTTCCAGCCCTGCTGGTCGGCCTGGGACTGGTTCGCGACGTCGCCGTACTCGAGGTTGATCTGACCGCTCAGCATGGCGTTGTGCCGCGCCGTCGCGTCCTGGATCGGGAAGATCGCGAGATTCGAGAACGCGTAGGTCTTGGCGTCCCAGTGGTCCTTCACCTTGGTGAAGTGGTACTCGCTGCCCGCGACGCTCTTCGCGCTGTCGAGCACGTAGGGCCCGGATCCGATCGGCTCCTTGCCGAGGGAACCCGCGGCGATCGACTTCGGCGACATGATGTAGCTGCGGCCGAGGCCCATCAGGTACAGGATCGTGTCGTCACGCTGGGTGAGGGCGACCTCGACCGTGTGGTCGTCCTTGGCAGTGATCGCGGAGACGTTCGTGTACGCCTCACCGGAGCGCGCACCCGCCTTGAGATACTCGAGGCTCTTGACGACGGCGTCCGCGTCGACCTTCTCACCGTCCGAGAACTTGGCGTCGGTGCGGAGGTCGAAGTCGATGATCTTGTCGTCGCCCGAGACCGTCCATTTCGTGGCGAACGAGGGGATCGGCTTGCCGTCCTTGTCCAGGGCGACCAGGGTGTCGTAGACGGCGGAGAGGTACGGCCCGTCGAAGCCGATGTCGGCGAGGGACGGATCCCAGGACGTGACGTCCAGGAAGTTGCCGATGTTCAGGTCGTCGGGCGCGGATGCGGCAGCGCCATCGCTCGCCTGCGTGGCGCCTGCGCCGCCGGAGCAGCTGGTGAGGGCGAGGACTGCGGCCACGGCCGCGGCGATCGCGAGGGGCACTCGTTTCATGGTTCCTTCTCTCGGTGCGGGTAGGGGAAGAAGGTTCGAAGAGTCTTCGGCCGCGCTCCGGGGAGCCTCACCGACGTCACTTCGATGTGTCGTTGCGGTTAGTCTACATGCGTGGAAAAAGACCGCAAGCCCCGGTTGTCCAACGATGCGCGCCGCGGGAGCCTCGGGCCTTGCCCCGGAGCGCGTGCGCCCTGTCCTCTCGCGCACACCTGGCGCTTCGGTGCGGCGGATCGTCCTCCGCAGTTTGGTCTTCGGTCGAGTTATCCCCCGTTTGGAAATCGGGTTTGATCTGGGGTTCGAATGTCGGTGGCCCCGGGGAGGATGGGGGTATGAAGACGTTGGATGTGATCGCGGCGCTGATCCCGACCCTGGCCGGGCGGATCAGTGCGGGTGCGGGCGCGTCGGACGTGCAGGCGGTCGTGGAGGGGCTGGGGGATGACGCGGCGGTGGTGGCTCTGGAGGAGATATCCGAGAACGTTCGGTTGCTGGATCAGGTGCGGTTGATCGTCACGGGCGTGATCGCGGGCCGTTCGACGCGCGGGGCCGGTCATGGCGGGCTCGCGCAGTCTCGCGGGTTTCCCTCGGCGGTGTCGTTGGTGCAGCAGGTCACCGGTGTCACGAAGACGGAAGCCGCCCGGCAGGTGCGGGTGGGTGAGGCGCTGCTCGAGGATGCGCCGGTGGAGGGCGTCGATGAGGACCCGCCCAGCACTGCTGTGCAGGACGAGCCCGTCGTTCGGGACTGGCGGCAGGTGCTGCGGGAGGGGTTGCGGGCGGGGGCGGTGACGTCGGCGCAGTTCGATGCGATCCGCCGCGGACTCGGCGACCCACCCGAGGGTGCGGAGGACGCGTGGGCGCACGCCGTCGGGCAGCTCATCGAGGAAGCCTCCCGGCGGACGGTGGAAGAACTCGGCTCTGCGGCGCGGACGGTGCGGGATCTGCTCGACCCGGATGGTGCGGAAGCCAGGTTCGCGGCCCGGTATGAGAAGCGTTCGTTCCGGACCTGGTTCGACCTGGACGGGGTGCGGCGGGGGTCGATCGCGTTCGATGACGAAGCCGGCGCGTTCGTGGACACCCTGTTCGCGGCCGCGTTGCGACCGCGTCGGGGCGGGCCCCGGTTCGTGGATCCTGAAGAGAAGACGACCGCGGCGGACCTGGTCGCGGATCCGCGGACCAACGATCAGCTCTCCTACGACCTGCTCCTGGACCTGGTCCGCGCCGGAGCACTGGCCGATCCGACTGCGGTGTTCGGCACCCGACAGGCCGGACTCCGCCTCATCCAGGTCATCGCCCCCAGCACGTCCGCCCCGGTCGCGGTCACCGAAGACGGCCTCACCGCCCTCCCCGCCACGGTCGCGGAACGACGGGCCTGCGAGACCGGGACCCTCCCCGTCACCATCGACACGGGCGGGAGCCCGCTCGACGTGGGCCGGGAATCACGACTGTTCACCCCGAGACAACGCCTCGCCCTCGCCATCCGTGACGGCGGATGCCGATGGACCGGCTGCGACAGACCCGCGTCCTACTGCGAAGCCCACCACATCGACGAATGGGCCCGCGACGAAGGCCACACCGACATCGACCGCGGAATCCTGCTCTGCCGGTTCCACCACATGCAACTCCACCACCACCGATGGCAGATCACCCGCCACGGGAAAGACGACTTCGTCCTGCACCACCCCGACGGGCAAGAATCCGTGCTGCACCCGCGACTCCCCCTGAGATACGCATGGGGGAACATCGGCCCACCACCCAAACGATTCCACCCCGCCGCCTGAAAGTGGCCTCGCGGATCACCACGACCCGTCGTCGTTGACGGCAGCGTCGACCTGCAGCCCGGCGAGAGCCTCGCGCACCTCGGCGCCACGCTCCGTGACCAGCGCGAGCGCTGCGTGGTTCTGCTCCAGCTGCTCGATCCGGGAGGCTCCGAACAGCACGTTCGCCGCGGCGGGATGCGTGAGGCAGAACGCGATCCCGAGAGCGGCGGGCGTCACGCCGAAACCGGCGGCGATGCGGGCGACCTCCGGATAGAGCGCCACGATCCGCTCGCGGATGCCGCCGACGTCGGCGCCGATCTTGCGCTGCGGAGCGAGTCCCGTCGCGAGGATGCCGCCCTCGAACACATCAGAGGCCTGCAAGGCGAGCGAGCCGTCGGCGAAGAGCGGCCCATAGGACGCCCCCTCGGCCATCGCGCGGCGCGCGATGCCGTACTTGAGCTGGGCGAACGACGGGGCGACGAGACCGTCCGCCGCGGCGGCCTCCCGCGCGGCCCGGGTGTGCCCGATCCGCCAGTTGTTGATCCCCCACCCTCCGACGAGGCCATCCGCGATGAGCTCGTTCACCTCGGCGACGATGCGCGCGACGTCGGGCTCGTCCAGGTAGTCGCCGACCACGAGCGTGTCGAAGCGGTCGAGCCCTGCGCGCTCCAGGCTCTCGACGAACTGGGCGCGGAAGGACTGGTTCGGCCAGTCCCACAGCCAGAGCTTGCCGCACAGCACGATCTCGTCCCGCGCGACGCCGCTCGCCCGCAGGGCCTGGCCGAAGAGGATGTCGGTGCGCGAGTTCTCGGCGTGCGGCCCCATGTTGTAGTACGCGACGTCGAAGAAGCCGGCATCGAGCTCGACGGCACGGCGGATCATCGCCACGGCGTCGTCGGGATGCATCCGATCCCAGGTGTTCCAGGATCCCAGCGCGAGCGGCGGGATGGCGAGTCCGCCGAGGGTGCGGCGGACATTCGTGGGCGCAGTCATGAGGCTCCTTCGACTCGGTCGCGAACCCGTCGCACACCCGGGTTGCGTTTTTCTATGCTTGTAGAATATAACGGAGATGCCCGTCAGAGAGGACGTGAGATGACCATCTCCCCCCGCCGCATTCTCGTCACCGGAGGAGCCTCCGGGCTCGGCCGCGGCATCGCCGCCGCCTTCCGCGAAGCCGGAGACGAGGTGATCATCGGGGATGTCAACGCCGAGGCCGCGACCTCCGCCGCCACCGAGATCGGAGCCACGGCGATCACGCTCGACATCTCCGATCCCGACTCCGTCGCGGCAGCGGGCGCCGCGCTCGGCCGCATCGACGCGCTCGTGAACAACGCCGGCGTCGTGCTCGGCGGCGGCACCCAGCAGGAGGTGCCCCTCGAGGTGTTCGACGCGGCGGTCGCCGTGAACATCCGCGGCACGTTCCTCATGCTCCGCGAGTTCGCGCCGCGCCTGACCGACGGCGGCGCGATCGTGAACACCTCGTCGATCGGCGGGCGCCAGCCCACGCCGGGCATGGGCCACTACGAGATGACCAAGGCCGCCGTCGACGCGATGACCCGCACCGCCGCGATCGAGCTCGCGGGACGCCGCATCCGCGTGAACGCCGTCGCACCCGGACCGATCCTCACCCCGCTCACCGCCGGGTTCGCCACCGATCCCGAGGCGCGCGCCGCCTGGGAGGCACGGATCCCGCTCGGCGCGATCGCGGAGGTCGAGCAGGTCGCCCCGCTCGTCGTCTTCCTCGCCGGCCCTGGCGCGAGCCACATCACCGGCGTCTCCGTCCCCGTCGACGGCGGCCAGCTGCTCGTCTGACCGCCCTGTCCTCGGCGAACGCCCTGATCCCGGAAGGATCCGCATGACCATCCCCACCACGACCCGCGCCGCCGTGCTCACCGAGCACAGGCAGCCGCTCACTCTGCAGGATCTGCCGCTCCCCGCCGAGGTCGCGCCCGGCGCCGCTCTCGTGCGGGTCGCGGTGTCGACCCTGTGCGGCACCGACATCGAGATCTGGGAAGGCAGGATGACCTTCCCCGGCATGCTGCCGATGGTCCTCGGCCACGAGATGGTCGGCGAGATCGTCGCCCTCGGCGAGGGCACCGTCGACGCGCTCGGCCGGCCGCTGCACGTCGGCGACCGGATCGGCTGGTCCGAGTCGACCTGCGGCGAGTGCTACGGCTGCGTCGTGCTGCGCGAGCCCGTGCACTGCTCCCACCGCGGCTACGGCTTCCTGCAGCGCTCGGACGTGCCGCCGTTCGCGACCGCCGGACTCAGCGAGTACGCCTATGTCACCCCCGGGGCGGCGAAGCTGCTGCTGCCCGATGCAGTGAAGGACACCTGGGCGTCGATGGCCGGCTGCGCGGCGAAGACCGTGCTGCGCGCGTTCGAGCGCGGCGGGCGGATCCGCCCCGGATCCACGGTCGTCGTGCAGGGCTCCGGCGCCCTCGGCATCTTCGCGACCGCGGTGGCGAAGATCGCCGGTGCCGGACGCGTGATCACCGTCGGAGCCCCGGCCGCGCGGCTGGAGCTCGCCGCCCGGTTCGGCGCGGACGCCGTCGTCGACTTCCGCGAGGGCCCCGCGGTGGCGCAGGTCATGGAGCTAACGGACGGCCACGGCGCCGACCACGTGTTCGACTTCGCGGGCGCTCCGAGCGTGGGGCCGGACGCCATCGGCATGGCCGCGCAGCGCGGCACCGTCGTGATCGTCGGATCCACCGGCCCCGTCGGCGATGCCTTCCCCGTGAGCGTCCTCATGGGCAAGGAGCTGACCATGGTCGGCTCGCTCAACGGCGACATCGCCGACTACGCGCGCTCGATCGACTTCTTCCAGGCCTTCGCCGACCGCTACCCGTGGGACGACCTGTTCAGCGCGCCGGTCGGACTCGCCCAGGCCTCCGAGAAGATCGCGAACATGCATCACCTCGATGAGGTCAAGGCCGTCATCGACCCCCGCCTCTGAAGGAGACCGCGACCATGAATGCAGAGACCACGATCCTCCCCCGGCGCGAGATCGGCACCAGCGGCATCCACGCCTCGCTGTTCTCGCTCGGATCCTGGCACACCTATGACCGCATGGACTTCGGCGACGCCGCGGCCATGCTCCGCGAGGCCGTGGACCGCGGCGTGAACCTCTTCGACGTCGGCGTCTACACCGGGCCCGGCATGCCCCCTGCCTTCACCGATGTCATCTTCAGCGCGATGGTCCGCGCGGCGGGCCTCCGCCGCGACGAGTGGCTGCTGTCGTCGAAGCTGTGGCTCGAGGCGTTCGGCGCGGACGGCTTCCGCCCCCAGCTCGAGAACGCGCTGTTCCGGGTCGGCGTCGATCACGCGGATCTGGTGATCCTCGGCGATCTGCGCCGGGACGACCTGGAGCTGCGCGACCTCGTGCTCGACCTCGCCAGGCTCGCAGATCGCGGGCTGATCCGCGCCTGGGGCGTGAACAACTGGTCGGCCGGATCCATCCAGCGCCTCATCGACATCGCGGCCGTCGAGGGGGTCCCCGGCCCGCAGATCGCGCAACTGAAGTACAGCGTCTCGCGCCGATCCATCCCCGACGGCGCCCCCTTCGCGCGCCTGTGGGAGCAGGGCCTCACCCTGCAGGCCTCGGACTGCCTGGAGGGCGGCGTGCTCGCCGGCAGGGTGAACGGCGACCGGCAGATCGGCCGGGATCCGGGCGACATCCGGCAGCGCATCATCGACGACGTGCCGGCGTTCAGGACTCTCGCGGAATCGCTCGACGCCACGCCGGCCCAGCTCGGGATCGCGTTCACGCTCACGCATCCCGCTCTCGCCACGACCCTGTTCGGGGCCTCGAGCATCGCGCAGCTGCGCGCGAACCTCGATGCGGCGGCGCTCGTCGATCGCATCGGGTCGGCCGAGCTGCGCCGACTCGTCGAACCCTTCTGGGCCGACCGCGACGTCGTCGACCCCGAAGGCCCCTGAACTTCCCGTATCCACCGAAAGGCCCACCCGCATGACCGTCACCGCCGCCGGATATCCGACCGTGACCCCCGTCCCGTTCGACCCCGAGGTGCAGATCGTGCTCGACGCGATCGCGCTGAACCCTCAACCCGCCCTCACCCGCGAGACCCTGCCCCGCGAGGGCACCGACGCGATGTTCCCTGACAACGACACGGTGATCGCCGGGCGCGCGATCGACTGGGAGGACCGCGTGATCCCCGGCCCGGCGGGGGCTCCCGGGGTCGAGATCACGATCTTCCGCCCGCGTGGATCCTCCGACCGGAGCCGTCCCGCCTACCTGAACATCCACGGCGGCGGGCAGATCGTCGGGCACCGCAGCTGGGAGACCGGCCGCGTGGTCGACATCGTGGCGGAGCACGGCGTGGTCGCGGTCAACGTCGAGTACCGGCTCGCGCCGGAGCACCCCTCCCCGGCCGGGCTCGAGGACTGCTACGCCGCACTGCTCTGGCTGCACGCCCACGCCGCCGAGCTCGGCGTCGACCGCGACCGGATCATCGTCGGCGGCGGCAGCGCGGGCGGCTGCCTCGCCGCCGGCGTCGCCCTGCTCGCCCGCGACCGCCAGGGGCCGGTGCTGGCCGGGCAGCTGCTGCTGTGCCCGATGCTCGACAACACGAACACCACCGTGTCGAGCCTGCAGTACGACGGCATCGGCACGTGGCAGCGCGAGGCGAATCTGCTCGCCTGGTCGTGCCTGCTCGGCGACGAGCTGGCGTTCAGTCCGGAGGCCTCCGGCTACGCCGCGCCGACGCACGCCGTCGACGTCTCGAACCTCGCCCCGGCCTTCATCGAGGTCGGCGAGGCGGAGATGTTCCGCGACGAGGACACCCAGTACGCGCTGCGGATCTGGGCCACCGGCGGTCGAGCCGAGCTGCACGTCTGGGGCGGCGGAGCCCACGGCTTCGACATGTACATGCCGGAGGCCGAGATCTCCAGGGCGGCGCTGGCCGCGCGGGCGAGCTGGCTGCGCCGGATCTGGGGCGCGTGATGACGACGAGTGAGACCGCGATCGGATCCTTCACGCCTGTGCCCTACGACCCCGAGCTCGTCGACGGCCTCGCGGCGTTCCTGGACCTGGTCGAGATCATCCCGCTGCGCGCCGACACGATCTTGGCGAACCGCGCGCACTTCGCGACGATCATCCCGCCGATCGCCGCGCAGGCCGAGGGCAGGGCAGTGACCTTCCAGGACCGGGTGATCCCCGGACCCGCCGGCGCACCGGACGTGGAGATCACGATCGTCCGGCCCGCGACCGCGAGCCCGGATCCGGCGCCCGCCGTGCTGTCCATCCACGGCGGCGGCATGGTGCTCAGCACGCGCTTCTTCGGCACGCCGGAGCTCATCGACCTGGCCGAGCGGCACGGCGTCGTGGGCGTCGCCGTGGAGTACCGCCTCGCCCCTGAGCATCCCGGCCCGGCGCAGGCGGAGGACTGCTACGCGGCGCTGGTGTGGATGGTGGCGCACGCGGCCGAACTCGGCATCGACCCCGAGCGCATCCTCGCATCGGGGCAGAGCGCCGGTGGAGGGCTCTCCGCCGCGGTGGCCCTCCTGGCGCGCGACCGCAACGGTCCGCGGCTCGCCGGCCAGCTGCTCGGCTGCCCCATGCTCGACGACCGCAACGAGACCGTGTCGACGCGGCAGTACGACGGCATCGGCGCGTGGGACCGCAACAACAACGACACCGCCTGGACCGCGATCGCCGGCGCGGACCGGTTCACCGACAGGGTCTCGCCCTACACTGCGCCGGCGCGAGCGACCGACCTCTCCGCACTTCCTCCGGCATACATCGAGGTGGGCGCGGCCGAGACGTTCCGCGACGAGGCGGTCGACTACGCGTCGCGGATCTGGGCGACCGGAGGACAGGCCGAGTTGCACGTCTGGGCCGGCGGGTATCACGGGTTCCACGGTTTCTCGCCGGACGCCGTAGTCTCGGTGGCCGCGAACGCGGCACGGGAGAGCTGGCTGCGCCGCGTGCTGCACCTCGACGGATGAGCGAGGTGCTCACCCGCCCCCGCATGGGCACGATGCGCGCGATGCTCGTGCTCGGGCTGCTGGAGGCGTTCGGCCCGTTGTCGATGGATCTGTACCTGCCGCAGCTGCCCCAGCTCGCCACGGCGCTCGGCACCAGCGATGCACTGGCGCAGACCACGATGTCGGCATGCATGGTGGGGCTCGGGCTCGGCCAGCTCGCCGCCGGGCCGCTCAGCGACCGCTTCGGCCGGCGCCGCCCGCTCCTGGTCGGTGTCTCGGCGTTCGCCGTGCTGTCGCTCGTCTGCGCGCTCGCCCCCGGGATCGAGCTGCTGCTGATCGCACGCTTCCTTCAGGGCCTGGCCGGATCCGCCGGCATCGTCATCTGCCTCGCGATCGCCCGCGACCAGTTCGACGGCGCCGAGCTCAGCCGCATGCTGTCGCTGCTGTTCCTCGTGTCCGGATCCGCACCGGTGATCGCCCCGGTGGTGGGCGGGCAGCTGGCGCGGATCATGGACTGGCGCGGGATCTTCGGCGTGCTCGCGGGCATCGGCGTCGCGCTGCTGCTGGTGGTGCTGTTCGCGCTGCCCGAGACGCTGGATCCTGCCGACCGTCACGCGGGCGGGATCCGGGAGCTCGGCGCACACACCGGCGCGGTCCTGCGGGACCGCCTGTTCGTCGCGGTGCTCTGCGCCGGAGCCGGGGGCGGCGTGGCGTTCTTCACGTACCTGTCTCTGACGTCGTTCGTGCTGCAGGACGAGTTCGGACTGGATCCGCAGTCCTTCGGTCTCGCGTTCGCGCTCGGAGCCCTCGCCAACATCGCCGGCAGTCAGGCCAGCCGTCTGGTGGTGCGGCGCACGGGTCCGCTGCGCGTCTATCTGCTGGGCGTCACAGCGACGGCGATCGCCACCGTCATGCTCGCCGTGCTGGCAGTTCTCGGGGCAGGCGTCTGGGGCGTCATCGCCGCGCTCGTCGGGTTCATGCTGTGCGCCGGGCTGGGCGGCCCGAACTCGTCGGCTCTCGCACTCGCGCATCACAGCTCCCGCGCCGGCACCGCCTCCGCCCTGCTCGGGATGTCGACATTCCTGGTGGGTCCGCTGCTGTCGCCGCTCGCCGTCGGTCTCGGCGGTGCGAACGCGGTGACGATGGGCGTGACGATGGCTGCGGCGGCGCTCGTAGCGGCGCTGATCGCCTGGTTCGCTGTACGCCCTGCAGCGGGCTGACCCCTGCGGGATTCAGCTCAGGGCGGCGATCGCCTCGCGCAGCACCCCGTCGGCTGCGGCGAGCGCGGGTGCGGCCACGTCCGCGGGCGCGCCGGTGAAGAGCATCAGCAGGGCGAGCTTGACGGATCCGCCGGCCTCGGTCAGCGCGCGCACCGCATCCTCCTGCGCCGCACCGCTGAGCTGGATGAGAGTGCGCACCGAGCGAGCGCGCAGCTTCTCGTTCGTGGCCTGCAGGTCAACCATGACGCCGCGGTAGGTCTTGCCGAGGCGGATCATCGACAGCGTGGTGAGCATGTTCACCACGAGCTTCTGCGATGTGCCGGCCTTGAGCCGGGTGGATCCCGTCACGAACTCGGGGCCGACGACGACCTCGATCGGCACGTCGGCGGCGGCGCCGATGGCGGATCCGGCGTTGGCGGCGATCGCGACGGTGAACGCGCCCACCTCGCGCGCATAGGCGAGTCCGCCGAGCACGTAGGGCGTGCGCCCCGAGGCCGAGATCCCGACGACGGTGTCGCTCTCACCCAGTCCGAGAGCGCGCAACGACTCCGCGGCGGCGCGGTCATCGTCCTCCGCGTTCTCCACGGCGTTGCGGATGGCCGTCTCGCCGCCGGCGATGATGCCGACGACCATGTTCGGATCCGTGCCGAACGTGGGCGGGCATTCGGAGGCGTCGAGCACTCCGACGCGACCCGCGGTTCCCGCCCCGATGTAGATCAGTCGTCCGCCGCGCCGGAAGCGCTCCGTGATGCCGTCGACGGCCTCGACGATCCGCTCGGCCTGGGCCGCGATCGCCTCCGGCACACGCCGGTCCTCGGCATTCATCGCCCGTACGAGGTCGATCGTCGACAGCAGGTCCAGATCCCCGCGAGAGGTGTCGGCCTGCTCGGTGGACAGGTGCGACAACTCTCCGATCAGCGCCGCGAGGCGGGCGTCGTCGGTCTCAGCGGCATCGGGCGGCAGGGCCTCGTCGGGAATGCTCTCATTCGGCACGGTGCACGAACCTTTCGTGGAGAGGGGCGCGCCCCTCGGCGATCATGGCGGCGCCGTCGAGGGCATCACCGCGGGCGGGAGCAGCTTCGAGCCCACGGGTCTCGAGCGAAGACGAGACGGCGGCGCGGAATCCATCGTGCGAGGTCAGGCCGCCGTGCAGCGCCACCAGGGAGGTTCCACCGGACGCGGCGAGCGCGGTCTCGGCGAGCAGCCGGGCGGCCTCGTCGCGGATCGCGCGCGCGGCTGCGTCGCCCTGGTCGGCGGCGTCGAGCACGGCGGGCGCGAAGGTCGCCAGCAACCGAGCCGGTGCCGCAGCGCCGCCCAGCCAGGCGATGGGCGACGTCTCCTCGCCCATGAGCAGGGTCAGCACGTCCGTGAGCACGGTCTCCGGCCCCAGCCCGTCCCTGGCGCGGAGCACCGCTCGCACGCCCTCGCGTCCGAGCCAGGACCCGCTGCCGAAGTCGCCGAGGTCCGGGCCCCAGCCGTCCACGCTGCGATGCGCGTCCGCGGTGACGCCCAGGGCGACGGCGCCGGTGCCGGCGATGAGCAGCACGCCCGCTTCGCCACCGAGAGCGCCGACGTGCGCCGTGACCACGTCGGAGGTGACGGCGACGGGCGCACCACGGTCGTCCGCGATCGCACGGGCGAGCGCGCCGGCCTCCTTCGGCGCATACAGCGCTCCCGCCGCGCCCACGCCGATCCGGTCCGGTCGGAGGTCGGCCAGCAGCGGCAGGATCGAAGCCAGCGCCAGCGTGACGCCGTCATGAACGAGCAGTCCCGGCGCTCCCGCGCCCTCCCGGCGCAGGGAGTCGCCATCGATCGCGAGCCGAGCGCGACACAGCGACTTGCCCAGGTCGATCGCGGCCGTGCCGGAGAAGGTCATGCACCAAAATGTACGGGATCCGAACGATAGGGAAAAGCTCGCCCGGCGCGCCCCGCGCACTCAGAGCAGGAGCACCATCGCCGCCATGACGATCAACGAGATCGCCATCGCGACCCCCTCCGCCTCGAGCAGGATCCGTCCGCGGGGCGCCCCGCGTCGGAGCACGCCCGCACCCGCCCCGCCCGCGCCGCCAGGATCGACGCGATGCCGCACGCGCGCGACGAGCATGAGCCCCAGCAGCAGCACGACGCCGCCCGTCGCCACGAGCGACATCGGCACGAACGCACCGTGCCCCGCGTGGCCGAACCCGGAGGCCACCGGAGCGGGGGCTCCGGAACGCGTGCCGAGCATCGTCAGCGCGTACACCGCCATGACCACGCAACCGAGCGCCCGGTGGAAGCAGGCGTCCGCGTACGCTCGTCCGCGCGTGCCGGCGACACCGAGCATCGCGGAGACGATCCCCGAGGCCGCGACCAGCAGCAGCACGCGGGCGTCGCCGCCGGCTGCGCACAGCGCCACCATTCCGAGCGCCATCACCACCGCACTCTGCCGCGCCTGCCACGGCACTGCGCGTGGCGCGATACGCCCCGCGCCCAGGCAGCACACGGCCGCTGCGATCGCGGATCCGATCATCAGCATCGTCGCTGCGGCATGGAGCATCCGAACAGTGTTATTGATCGCGCGCTCAAGAACAATACCCCCGGGAGGCATCGACATCGGGGCACTCCACGACGGGATCCGCCCGGCCGTCGTCGCACGATCTGCGCCAGGATGGACGCATGCCCAGAGTGGTCGATCACGACGCGCGCCGACGCGACATCGCCGCGGCGCTGCTGGCCGTCGCCGCCCGCGAAGGCCATGACGGGGTGAACTCGCGGGCCGTCGCGCGCGAACTGGGCGTCGCCGTCGGATCCCTTTGGCACTACTTCGACGGCTTCGACGATGTGATCCGGGCCGCTGCGGCCGAGGTCACCCGTCGCACCGAGGAGCGGATCCGGACGGCGACCGAGGGCCTGCGCGGCCTCGCACGCCTGGAGTCGATCATGCGCGAAGTACTGCCGGTCGATGCCACGACCCGCACCGAGGCCCACGTCGTGGTCGGGTTCTGGGGGCGCCTCGCGTCGATCACCCCCACAACCGAGGCCTCGGCTGCGACGATCCCGCTCTGGCGCACGGAGACCTCGGAGGCCCTCGAACAGGCCGTCGCCGACGGCGAGCTGCGGGCGGACACGCCACTGGACGACGTACTGGCGCTGCTGCGGGCGATCACGTACGGGCAGCAGGTCGTCGAAGTCGCCGAGCCTGCCGGCGCCGCCGCGCACCTGCGCGTGCTCGCCGCGATCCTGCGCCCCTGGCGCGTCTGACACCCGCGACTGCGACCGCGACCGGCCGGGTCAGCGTCACGAACGGCACACTCTGTGACGATCAGCACAGGAATCGAGCCGATCCATGTGCTGATCGTCGCACCCTGTGCAGATCGTCACATGCCGCGCGGCGGCGACAACGAGGCGGCGAGCGGGGTTACCGCCGCACGCAAGACCCGTTGTGCCTTCGGCTCGCGGGGCATATCATCGACGCAACCCGTTTCTTGAGCAATTGCTCAACTAAACCGCAGAGGTCGACGATGTCCCACCACGCCCCGCAGCCGATCACGCTCGACGCGATCTCGACGCCGCATCCGCTGGATCCCCTCACCGGCCCGGAGATCGCCGCCGCCCGCGCGATCCTCGTCGCCGCGGGCCTGCTGGGCGACACGGTGCGCGTGCCCATGCTGCTGCCCGACGAGCCCACCCGGCAGGAGCTCGCGGCATGGAAGCCGGGCGCCCCGATCGATCGCCGCATCGACGCCACGCTGCTCGACACAGCGACCGGGGTCGCGACGGAGGTCGTGGTCTCGATCACCCGCGGCGAGGTGCTGCGCGCCGAGCGGGTGCCGAACGACGCCCCGCCGTACGGTCAGCCGCAGTACCTGTTCGAGGAGTACGAGCGCGCCGAGGCCATCGTCAAGGCCTCCCCCGAGTGGCGCGCCGCGATGGAGCGCCGCGGACTCGCGGAGCACATCGACCTCGCCTTCTGCGGACCGCTCGCCCCGGGCTTCACCGGCCGCGCCGACGAGGTCGGGCGACGGGTGATCCGCTCGCTCACGTTCCTCCGCTACGACGAGCGCGACTCTCCCTGGGCGCACCCGGTCGAGGGCCTCATCGTGCACATCGACCTCACGGCGAACAGCGTGATCCGGGTCGAGGACATCGGCGACGTGCTGGTGCCGGCCGGGCACGGCAACTACTACCCCGAGGTGCAGGGCGAGGCGCGCACAAGCCTCAAGCCCATCGAGATCGTGCAGCCCGAGGGCCCGAGCTTCTCGGTGTCCGGATCCCTCGTCGAGTGGGAGAACTGGTCGATGCGGGTGAGCTTCAACGCCCGCGAGGGACTCGTGCTGCACGACGTGCGCTTCGACGGCCGACCCGTGCTGAACCGCGCGAGCGTGCCGGAGATGGTGGTCCCCTACGGCGACACCGCGCCGGGTCGCTTCTGGATCAGCTACTTCGACGCCGGCGAGTACCTGCTCGGCAAGAACGCGAACCACCTCGCGCTCGGCTGCGACTGCCTCGGTGTGATCCGCTACCTCGACGGCTACGTCGCCGACGACCAGGGCCACCCGGTGCGGATCCCCAACGTCGTCTGCATGCACGAGGAGGACACCGGGATCCTCTGGAAGCACACGAACCTCGAGGGCCGCAGCGATGTGCGCCGCGCCCGCCGCTTCGTCGTGTCGTACTTCTCCACGATCGGCAACTACGACTACGGCTTCTACTGGAACTTCGGCTTGGACGGCACCATCGAGGTGATCGCGAAGGCCACGGGCATCGTGTTCGTCGGCGCCGGCGAGCCGGGCGTGCCGCAGCGGCACGCTACGGAGCTCGCACCCGGAGTGTTCGCACCGGTGCACCAGCATCTCTTCTCCGCGCGACTGGATGTCGCGATCGACGGCAACGACAACCGCCTGGTCGAGGTCGACGCCCAGCGCGTGCCGATGGGTCCGGAGAACCCGTTCGGCAACGCGTTCAGCTGGACCGAGACCGTGCTCGGATCCGAGTCCGCCGCGCAGCGCGACGCCGACACCTCGGTCGCGCGGGTGTGGGAGGTGCAGAGCGCGTCCCGCACGAACGCCGTGGGCCGCGCGACCGCGTACCAGTTGGTGCCGCAGCCGACCGCGCTGCTCATGGCGGATCCGGCCTCCTCCGTGGCCGCGCGCGCGGCGTTCGCCACGAAGCACCTCTGGGCCACGGCGCACCGCGAGGGCGAGAGATGGCCGGCTGGCCGATACCCGAACGCGCACCAGGGCGGATCCGGACTGCCGGAGTACTCCGCCGGCGATGCCCCGCTGGACGGCCCGGACGGCGCCGACCTGGTGCTTTGGCACACCTTCGGGCTGACGCACTTCCCGCGCCCGGAGGACTGGCCCATCATGCCCGTCGACACCGCGGGCTTCGCATTCCGCCCGTACGGCTTCCTCGATCAGAACCCCGGCATGGACGTGCCGGAGTCGTCGCAGGCGCACGCCGTCAGCGGATCAGGATCGGCATGCTGCGGCGGCGGGGACGGCTGCACCTGCGGGCACTGACCGCCGCGCCACGCACCTGCGCCCGCGCCGCTGATGCCCCTTCTGCAAGCCCTGGAAGCGGGCGGGCGGTAAGCCCTGGAAGCGGGCGGGATCACACCGCCTTCGCGACGAAGCCGCCGGAACCCACGAGCGCGTCGGCAGTGGCGATGATCGTGTCGCGGAGGGCGGCGGCGGCACGCGTCGGCGCCATGTCGGCGCGGTGCGCCAGGCTCACCGTGCGGGTCAGCTTCGGCGATGCCAGGGGCACCGCGCGCAGCCCCGGGCGGTCGAGCGCCACCATGGCGGGGACGACGGCGACGCCCACGCCGCGCTCCACGAAGCGCAGCACGGTGTCCATCTCCGGCCCCTCCACGACAACCTCCGGGGCCAGTCCTGCGGCAGCGAAGGCGGCGTCGGTCGCGGCGCGCAGCTCGTAGCTGCGCGGGAACGCGATCAGCGGCAGGTCCGCCACCGCGGCGAGCGCGATCTCCCGCCCGTGACTCACCGGCGACTGCTCCGCCGACGAGATCACGACGAGGTCCTCCTCCAGCAGCGGGATGCGGCTGAGGCTGACGGGAGAGCCCGCGGCGACGTCCGAGTATGCCAGCAGCGCCAGATCCAGCACGCCCTCGGCGAGCGCCGCCACGAGGCCGCGCGAACCGCGCTCGGTGATCTCCAGTTCGATCCCGGGGTGCGCGGCACGGAAGGCGCCCACCACCTCCGGCACGATGCTCGCGCACAGCGACGGCGGGGCGCCCAGGCGCACCCGCCCCCGGCGCAGTCCCGCGATCTCGGCCATCTCCCGGCGCACCGAGGCGGCATCGGCGAGCATGCGGCGTGCGTACGGCAGCAGCACCTCACCCGCGGCGGTGAGCGAGATGTGCCCGCGCGCGCGATGGAACAGCTCGGATCCGAGCTCGCGCTCCAGCGTCGAGATCTGGCGGCTCAGAGACGGCTGCGCGAGATGCAGCTCTTCGGCGGCCCGGGTGAAGTTGCCGAGCCGGGCGATCTCGACGAATCCGCGGAGTTGCTCCAGGTTCATGACCATAGCCTAGAGGCATTCAGTCAAGCGGCATTATGCATTGGAGTAATCGTCGGTGAATTCCTAGCGTGGAGGACATGACTGAGAACTCATCCCGCGAGCGCCTTGTCTCCACGACCGTGCTCGTGATCGGCACCGGCGGATCCGGCCTGCGCGCGGCCATCGAGGTCGCCGAGCAGGGCGTCGACGTGCTGGCCGTCGGCAAGCGCCCGCGCCACGACGCGCACACCTCCCTCGCAGCCGGCGGCATCAATGCTGCCCTCGGCACCATGGATCCGCAGGACAGCTGGCAGCAGCACGCGGCCGACACGATCAAGGAGAGCTATTTCCTCGCGGACCCCCGCACGGTCGAGATCGTCACACGAGGCGCCGAAGATGGCATCCGCGACCTCGAGCGCTACGGCATGGGCTTCGCCCGCGAGGACGACGGACGCATCTCGCAGCGCTTCTTCGGAGCGCACACGTTCCGTCGCACCGCCTTCGCCAGCGACTACACCGGCCTGGAGATCCAGCGCGCGCTCACAGGCCGCGCGGAGCAGCTCGAGATCCCGATCCTCGACACCGTCTACATCACCCGCCTCCTGGTCGACGACGTCCCCGGCCCCGACGGCGGCACCGTCCCCCGGATCTTCGGCGCCTACGGCTTCGATCTCGTCGATGGGACGCGCTATCTCATCCATGCCGATGCCGTGATCCTCGCGGCGGGCGGCCACAACCGCATCTGGCGGCGCACGTCGTCGCGCCGCGACGAGAACACGGGCGACTCGTTCCGTCTGGCCGTCGAGGCGGGCGGACGGATCCGCGACCCCGAGCTCGTGCAGTTCCACCCGTCGGGCATCATCGAGCCGGAGAGCGAGGCCGGCACCCTGGTGTCCGAGGCGGCGCGCGGCGAAGGCGGCATCCTGCGCAACGCGCTCGGCGAGCGGTTCATGCAGCGCTACGACCCGGAGCGCATGGAGCTGTCCACCCGCGACCGCGTGGCACTGGCGGCCTACACCGAGATCGCCGAGGGCCGCGGCACCCCGAACGGCGGCATCTGGCTGGATGTCTCACACCTGCCCCGCGAGACGATCATGACCCGTCTGCCGCGCGTGTACCAGACGATGCTCGAGCTGCAGATGCTCGACATCACGAAGGATCCGGTCGAGATCGCGCCGACCGCGCACTACTCGATGGGCGGAGTATGGGTGCGCCCCGAGGACCACCGCACCGACGTCGACGGGCTGTATGCGATCGGCGAGGCCTCCTCCGGCCTGCACGGCGCGAACCGGCTGGGCGGCAACTCGCTCATCGAGCTGCTCGTGTTCGGCCGCATCACGGGCCGCGCCGCCGTCGCGCACGCCTATGGGCTCGGCGCCCAGCGTCGCTCGGCCGAGGCGGTGCGCCGGGCCAGGGCCGAGATCGATGACCTGCTGGCCGCCGACGGTCCGGAGAACGTGCGCGCCCTGCAGCGCGCGATCCGCGACACCATGACGGCGCACGCCGGCGTCGTCCGCGACGAGCAGGGGCTGATCGCCGGCCTCGCCGAGCTCGACGCGATCGAGGAGCGGCTGACGCGGATCGGGATCCACCCCGACATCGCCGGGTTCCAGGATCTGGCGCACGCGTTCGATCTGCGCTCGTCCGCCCTCGCCGCACGTGCGACGTTGGAGGCAGCCCTCGAGCGCCGTGAGACCCGCGGCTGCCACAACCGCAGCGACTACCCCGCGATGGATCCGGCCCTGCAGGTGAACCTGGTGTGGTCGCCCTCCACGGGCGTCGTACACGAGGAGATCCCGTCGATCCCGGCGGAGATCGACGCCCTGATCCGCGAGGTCGACACCGCCGGCAAGCTCGTGGAATAGCGCAGAGACCTCGATCGCCGCGGCCTGGACGGAGGGATCCCACCCATCGGACAGGCCGCGGTGGTAGAGTGCCTCAACGGATCGTATACAAAGTCGTCGATCCACCCTTCATCTTCCCGAGGTGATCAGTCGTGGCAGCAGTTCCCGTCGCTCCCGCAGAGTCCGTCTCGACGCTCGTCGCGCGCAACATCAGCGAGTTCCGCTCCGCGGTCTCCGACTCGTTCGTGCCGCTCCAGGTGAGCGGCACCGGCGTCGACCCGTTCCGCGGCATGATCCGGGGCGCCTCGGTCGATGAGGTGCACGTCACCGACGTCCGCGCCACGAGCCACGTCGTCGAGCGCACGCCCGAACTCATCGCCCGCGGCGACCGCTCGTACTTCAAGGTGAGCCTGATGCTGGCCGGCACCGGTCTGCTCATCCAGGACGACCGCGAGGCCGTCCTGGCCCCCGGCGACCTCGCCGTCTACGACACCGACCGGCCGTACTCGCTCGTGTTCGACGAGGACTTCCGCACCATGGTCGTCATGTTCCCGAAGCACCTGCTGAGCCTGCCGCCGGAGATGGTCGGGCAGCTCACCGCCGTGCGCATCTCGGGCCAGGAAGGCCTGGGCGGCATGGTCGTGCCGTACCTGCGTCAGCTCGCCACGAACCTCGACCAGCTCGCCGGCGCCACGGGAGCACGCCTCGCGCACAGCGCCCTCGACCTCGTCTCCACCGTGTTCACCCGCGAGCTGGGACTCGACGAGGCGGCCGGCGACCCGCACCGTGCCCTCATCCAGCGCATCCGCGGGCACATCGACCGCAACCTCGCGTCCACCGATCTCGGCCCCACGTCGATCGCGGCGGCGCACTTCATCTCCACGCGGCACCTGCACGGCCTGTTCCAGGAGCAGGGCACCACCGTGTCCACCTGGATCCGCACCCGCCGACTCGAGCAGTGCCGCAGGGACCTGCTGGATCCGATCCTCTCCGACCGTCCCGTCGCCGCGATCGCCGCGCGCTGGGGCTTCGTCGATGCCGCGCACTTCAGCCGCGCGTTCAAGACCGCCTACGGCGTCTCCCCCAGCGAGTACCGCTCGACGCACTGATCGCGCCGTCACCGGCTCCGACGCCTCCCCTCGACGAGGTCGCCTTCTACGACGGGCGCGCGTAGCGCAGCTCGACGATCCCGCTGGGATACGGCGTGCGCTGCACCAGCCGCAGCGGCGCGCTCCGCTCCGGGAAACGGTGTCTTGCTCCTGGGGGCACGCCGGTTGACTCTCGGTGCGCGATCCGCGTCGGGTTGTTGAGCGCTGGATCGAGTACGACGGAGCATTGCCTCACCCCGCAGTCCAGCGGGCCTGGGTCGAAGGAGTCCCACTGTGAACGACGATGTGACCGCATACGCCGCCGATCCGGCGCTCGACGAGTGGCGGACCTATGACGAGTTCGCCGCCGGCATCGACACCTATCGTCTGCCGAACATCGACCTCGCCGGCACGGCGCTGACCCTCACGCTCGACGGTGGCGGCAGCCTCTCTTTGGACTTCGGCGCGGACGCGGTCACGTGGTCCGGCCTCGGGCTCTCCGGCACCGACCCGTATGACGCTGTCGCGGTGCGCGACGACGTCGTGTTCGTCAACCTCCCGCTGACCAGCCGGGAGCGCGAGGCGCTCACCGTCGTCTACTCCACGACCACGCACCGGGCGACCCTGATCCGCTCCCGGATCGCCGCGGAGGCGGTCGAGGGCACCCCGCAGGTCGGCCAGGACTTCTGGGCCGCGACGACCGATGGCGGCGAGCCGAGCGGCGAGGCGCCCGGTCCGAGCCGTGATCTGATCGGCAAGCGCAACGTCTACCGGTACAGCCCTCACCACCTGTATGAGCACGTCTACGTCTCCAGCCAGCGCTACGCCTGGCAGTGCCTCGAGGGCGTGCAGCGCGGGCACGGCGACATGGACCTCTCTACCGTGTGGAAGTTCGCGGACGGTCTGTACCTGTTCTGCTTCCGGGAGTTCCGGATCGCGGTCGCCAGCGTCTGGCTGCACGACCTCGGATACCAGCTCAGGACGACCGGCATCTTCCTCGGCCTGAACGGCGAGGGCGCCTCGGAGCACTCCCGCGCCGGCGGCCACATCTACCCGCTCGGCGCGGTCGTCTACCCCGACGCCCAACCCGTCTGACCGACCGGTCCCCGAGGCTCGAGACCTCTCCAGAGCCTCGGGGACCACCACTTCCGAATCCGACCTCACGCAGTTCCGAATCCGACCTCACGAAAGGGCCCACGATGAACAACGCCGACATCATCCGCGCGCACTACGAGGCGAGCGATCGCGGCGACCTCGACGGCATGCTCGCCCCGCTCGCCGCCGAGGTGCGCTGGACCGAGGCTGCCGGGTTCCCCTACGCCGGCACCTACGTCGGCGCGGACGCGATCGTGGAGAACGTGTTCACCCGCCTCCAGGAGGACTGGGACGACTACGCGCTCGCCGTGGACGAGGTCGTCGACGGCGGCGACACCGTGATCGGCATCGGCACCTACTCCGGCACGAACAAGAGCACGGGACGCTTCTTCGCCGCCCGTGTCGCTCACGTCTGGCGGCTCGAAGGCGGCGAAGTCGTGGCCTTCGAGCAGTTCACCGACACCGAGATGGTCTCCCGCGCCACCCGCGACTGACGAACGTCTCACACAGACCTGCACCACAGCGCGAGGGTCCGCCTCGCAACCCGAAAGACAGGAATCACATGAACAAGCGCATCACCGCCGCGGCAGCGCTGCTGACCGCGGGTGTGCTGGCTCTGGCCGGCTGTTCCGGATCCGGCGGATCCGGCGGCGGATCCAAGGATCCGATCGTCGTCGGATCCGTCAACACGATCTCGGGTCCTGCGACCTTCCCCGAAGCGTCGCAGGCTGCGAAGGCCGTGTTCGACCAGTTCAACGCCGCGGGCGGCCTGAACGGGCAGAAGATCGACTACAAGGCCCTCGACGACAAGGGCGACCCCGCCACCGCGACCGCCAACGCCCGCGAGATCGTCGGCAGCGACAACGCGGTCGCGATGGTCGGCTCCGCGAGCCTGATCGAGTGCGACCTGAACAAGAAGTACTACGAGCAGGAGGGGATCCTCTCGATCCCGGGCATCGGCGTCGACACGGGCTGCTTCGACAGCAAGAGCATCTCGCCCGCCAACGTCGGCCCGTACAACGACCTCACGCTCACCCTCACCTACGGCTCCGAGGTGCTGCACCTCGACAACATCTGCGTGCTGCTGGAGATCGCCGGCTCCACCCGTCCGACCTACCAGGCCGCGATCGACAAGTGGACCAAGGCGACCGGCAAGAAGCCCTCGTACGTCGACGACACCCTGCCGTACGGTGCGAGCGACTACACGCCGTACATCGTGAAGGCACGTCAGGCGGGCTGCAAGGCGCTCGCGGTGAACCCGATCGAGCCGGACGCGATCGGTCAGATCAAGGCCGCCAACGCGCAGGGCTGGAACGACGTCACATTCCTGTACCTGACCAGCGTCTACAGCGACAACTTCGCCCAGGCGGTGGACAACGCCGGCGCCGGGGTCTACGTCCCGGCCGAGTTCTACCCGTTCACCGACGACAACGCCATCAACAAGGGCTGGCGCGACCTGATGACGAAGAACAAGATCCCGCTCACCTCGTTCAGCCAGGGCGGCTACCTCGCCGCGACGCACTTCATCGAGGTGCTGAAGACGATCAAGGGCGACGTCACCCGGGACAGCGTCAGCGCCGCCCTGAAGAGCATGAAGCCGATCGACGACAAGATGATCGGCACGCCCTACACCTTCGGCGTCGACAACACAGCCGGCTGGCCGATCGTGCTCAAGAGCGGCACCCACAAGTGGGAGAAGGTCTCGGATGACTGGCTGCGCCTGACCAAGTGATCCGAGGATCCGGTCTGTTCACCCCTGAGCCTGTCGAAGGGCCCGAACAGACCGGATCCGCCCCCTTCCCCGGGCGCTTCGACAAGCTCAGCGACCGGAACATAGAAAGGACGACGCCATGTTGCAGGGCGCCATCGCCGGCCTCGCTGCCGGCGGCCTCTACGCGGTGCTGGGCGTGTGCCTCACCCTGATGTCGCGGCTGGTGCGGGTGGTGAACTTCGCGCAGGCCGCCACCGGCATGTTCGGCGCGTTCACCGCGGTCTGGCTGGTGCGCCAGGCCGGGCTGCCCATCTGGCTCGGCTCGGTTCTCGGCGTCCTCGTCGCCGGAATCCTGGCGGTCGCGATCGGCTGGATCGCTGCGACCTGGCTGTCCGAGGCCTCCACCACGACCCGCTCGGCGATGACCGTCGGACCGCTGCTGCTGCTGATCTCGCTGTCGTTCATCCTCTTCGGCAACAAGCCCCAGCCGTTCGACCCGATCATCGCCGGCCCCGCCTTCTCGATCGGCGGCGTCGTGGTCAGCCAGGTCACCGTCGCCACCGTGCTGATGGCGATCGTGACCGCGCTGCTGGTCAAGCTCGTGCTCAGCCGCACCCGGGTGGGCGTGCAGCTGCGCGCCCTGTCCGAGCGGCCCACCACGGCCGAGCTCCTCGGCATCCGGTCCCGCCCGCTGTCGATCGCAGTCTGGTTCGTGACCGGCGTGATCGGCGCGATCGCGATCATCATCGTCGCCCCGTCGCAGTCCAACGACGCCACGGGGCTTGCGATGCTGATCATCCCCGCGGCCGCCGCGGCGCTGCTCGGCGGTTTCAAGCGCCTGGACCTCACCGTCGTCGGGGGTCTCGTGCTGGGCGTGCTCGGCGGCCTCGTCGCGCAGATCAACCAGGTCGCGCTGGTGCGCAACTTCCTGCCGTTCCTGTTCATCGTGATCCTGCTGCTCTGGACGCAGCGCAAGGAGGTGTGGGATGCCGCACGCTGACCGCCCGCTCGCCTCGAGCCGGGGCCTGTCCGGGAACCCCCTGTTCCGCAACACCTGGCCGTTCGCCGTCGCCGTCGTCTGCGTGCTCGTCGGCCTCGTTCTGTCGAACGTGCTCTCCGGGTACTTCGTCTTCCTCGCGATCAGCGCCGTGACGGCCGCGATCGCGATCCTCGGGCTCGGGATCGTGACCGGATCCGCCGGCATGATTGCGCTCTGCCAGCTCACCTTCGCCGCCGTCGGCGCCTGGATCGTGGCGCTGTTCAACCTCTGGCACGTGCCGGGCGGCTTCATCGTCTGGCTCATCGCCGGCGGCATCGCGGCGGGCCTGGTCGGCATGCTCGTGGGCCTGCCCGCGCTGCGCCTGCGCGGCGTGAACCTGGCCGTCGTCACGCTCGGCTTCGCGGCTGCGGCGGACGTGACGCTCGTGCAGATCCAGTTCCCCGGATCCGCCGACAGCATCTCGATCGACCGCCCCGCCGGCTTCACGAGTGACAAGCAGTTCTTCTTCCTGTCGATCATCGTGCTGGTGGTATGCGGCCTCGGGGTCTTCTTCCTGCAGCGCGGCCGCTGGGGCGCGAGCTGGAAGGCCGTCGCCTTCTCCGAGCGCGGCACCGCCGCCGCCGGACAGAGCGTGCAGACCGCGAAGCTCACCGCCTTCGCCGTGTCGGCCGCGCTCGGCGGCATCTCCGGCGGACTGCTCGCCGGTCAGGTGCAGCTGCCGTTCGCATCGAGCTTCACTCCGCTGCAGTCGCTCGCCCTGTACGTGCTGGCCATCATGTCGGGCGCGCACCTCATCGACATGGCCGTGTTCGGCGGCATTCTCTGGGTGCTCGTTCCCGAGCTGCTGAAGCGCTGGGGCATCCCTCAGGACTGGGGCTTCGTGATCTTCGGCGTGCTGGGCGTGCAGGCGCTCACGAGCGGATCCAACCTCGGGCAGACGATCCGCTCGGCGATCTGGAAGCGACAGGACCGCAAGAACGCGGACGCATCCGCCGCGGTGCTCACGGCGCTGCCGGCGGACGCGGATGAGCACGTCGAGGAGATCCGCACCACGACCACCGCCGTGCTCGACCCGGCGGTGCTGAACGGCGAGCCCGTGCTCACCGTCGAGCACCTGACCGTGCAGTTCGGCGCTCTCAAGGCGCTGGACGACGTGTCGTTCGAGGTCCCGGCTGCGTCGATCATGGGCTTGATCGGACCCAACGGTGCCGGCAAGTCGACGTTCGTCGACGCGATCAGCGGATTCCTGCCCAAGCACGGCGGACGCGTGCTGCTGGGCGGCCGCGACCTCGCGGGGCTCTCCCCCACGCGCCGCGCCCGGCTCGGGCTGCGGCGCACCTTCCAGCAGGACCGGGTGCCGCCGCTGCTCACGGTGGGCGGCTACGTGCGGTTCGTCGCACGGCGCCGACTGTCCGCGGCCGACATCGACGAGACGCTCGCGTTCTTCGGCTGCCCGCCCGCCAGGGCGCGGCTGTCGAGCGTCGACGTCGGCACCCGCAGGCTGGTCGAGGTCGCGGCGGCGCTGCTCTCGCAGCCGCGGCTGCTGATCCTGGACGAGCCCGCCGCCGGGCTCTCGCACGACGAGCACCTCGCGCTCGCCGCCCGGCTGCGCGAGCTGCCGGAGCGCTACGGCACGGCGCTCATCATCATCGAGCACGACCTCGATCTGGTCCGCTCGGTGTGCCCGATGCTCACCGTGCTGAACTTCGGCACGGTGCTCGCCACCGGCCCGCAGGACGAGGTGCTCGCGAACCCCGACGTCGTCAAGGCCTACATGGGAGAGACGGAGCTGCTGTCATGAGCGAACTGGTGCTGGACGGCGTCACCGTCAGCCGCGGCGCGGGGCCGGTGATCTCCGAGGTGTCGCTCACCGTGCGCGGCGGCGAGGTGCTCGCCCTGGTCGGCCCCAACGGCGCGGGCAAGACGAGTCTCATCGAGTCGATCTCGGGCGTCGTCGGCCACTCGGCCGGCACGCTCTCGCTCGACGGGGAGCGCATCGACCGGCTCTCCCGGGTGTCGCGCGCCCGCAAGGGCATCGTGCACATCGAGCAGGGCAGGGCGGTGTTCCCGTCCCTCACGGTGCGCGAGAACCTGTCGCTCACCGCGCGCACACCCGCCGAGCTCGAGGCGGCGCTCGCGCCGTTCCCGGAGCTGGAGAAGCGCATCGATTCC
>Ga0308157_10001549_pt1 | contig 45854 bp, 57 predicted proteins | sample PhyBR1_FD_201035 | JGI IMG/M metagenome (GOLD analysis project Ga0308157, IMG submission 201035) | Phyllosphere microbial communities from UC Gill Tract Community Farm, Albany, California, United States - DLSLB.R1 | ecosystem: Host-associated > Plants > Phyllosphere > Unclassified | place: USA... | reverse complement strand
TCGTGGTCTACTTTGCTTTCGCAGTAACCATCATGCGAGTGCTTCCTACGACTTCTGTAGGTCTACTGCCGGTGAAGAACATCACTTTCGAAGGTGGGCTTGTACCGGCCGGTGAGGTGGTAGTGCTTAGCATGAATCAGCCTCAGGGTGAAGAAATCACTGATTACCTCAAGCAGTCGGTCGTACCTACTACAGACGCCGCTATCGTGAAGGTCATCGCAGGCCCCTGGGGCGCTTTCGAGTGGTCACCTCCTGGCATTGTGGCGGTGAACGACCAGATCGTAGAGAACGTAGTTATGGCGGAACCTTCTGATCAGGAGCTCACTAGTGAGTATCTCGTAGAGTGCCTTAGTGGCTCATGCGTGGCTGGTCAGGCCTACGTAATTCCTAGCAACCACCTCTTGGGTGTACCCCTCTCGGACAAGGAGTAAGTCATGGCTGTATTCGAAGAACTGAATCGTCAATCAGAACGACTTCAAGATCCTGAGGCTCGTAAGGCTGAAAAGATTGCTCGTGCTCAGCCGGCGAAGCGTAAGAAGCGCAACGGTAGTAGCTCAGTCTCTATTGACACCTACAAGCGTACTAAGATCATCGTGAACATTGTCATTGCACTCGCAGTGGCCGCCGTCATCATCTTCGGTGGTTACTACGCTATCCAAGCGTTCATAAACTGAAAGCAAACTCTATGAAGAAGCTATCTAAGAAAGCAACGGCCGAGAGCAGAACTCAGGCTCACGGCGGCGTTTTGCTAGCAGCCATCCAGCAGCACCTGATTCAGTCGGTGCCTGGCTTTGCTGAGCTCGTCGATAGCGAATTCTTCAGAAAGACTGTTGAAGCTTCAGACTCAGGCTTCACTATCTCTTTCGTCTTCCTTCAGAACTACCACACACCCACTGAAGAGTTAGACGAAATCGTGCTAGCACAGATCATGATCTTCCTAGCGAACACTGATCAGCTTGAACTAGTAAAAGAGCTCGTTGTGAACCTAACGACCAACGGCTTCGGGAGTGAATGATGTCCCTGTGGAGAAGAGTCAAGAAGCATCGCGTAACTCGAGAGCTCATCGTGCCTAAGGTGGATGCTGAAAAGCTTCAAGAGCTCAAGCTCTCCGGCGTGAAGCATATGTCGAAGGATGACCGAGCTATTGTTCAATCTCTCCGCAGTGAGCTTACGGCTTCTGGATTCCTCGACCGTGAAGAGCTAGTAGAGCTGAAACCGATCGATGACGACATTGAGAACGTGTTCCAGCTCGCCGGCGCTCAAGGCACTCGAACTACTAGTGAGCTTCCTACCTACGACTCCGATCTCGACGATGAGATTAGCTCCGGCATCGGTGGCCAGAACCTGCTCCTAGACGATCTAGACGACTACGATGAAGAAGCCTTGGATGTGTACAAGACGCTCAAGAGTTTTGATAGGGTGAGAGTTAGCAAGACAGATGATGATGCTGTCGAGCTTAGACTCCCGGACGGTACTGTAATCCAAGGGCACATTCCGGATCTTTGAGCTAGTTCTCATCGGTTGACAAGTGTAGCTTCATGGCATAAGATAGAACTATGGCAGCGCTACAGGCGTCTTGTACTCTGTTGCGCTATAGTCCCATGGCTCAGGATAAGCCTGTCTTGAGTCTCCGAGATCGGGAATAAACTAAGGATTCTATGCGTTCAGGTTAGTTGACTCGTCTCGCATCAAGTTTCCACTCAGCCTGTTAATTGCCTGAGGTGGCGCAGTCTAGTAGCGATATTAGTTCTGCCAAAATCATTCGCGTGAGAATCGCGTAGCACGTAAGTAGACAAAAGGGAGTAAGTTATGGCTGCATATCTGTCAAAGGACCAGGAACTGGAACTCGGTGTTCTTATTCAGAAGGCTGTAAAAGCAAAGGCGCTTCGTGAAGCCGCTGCAGAGGCCGAAAGCTTTGAGCTTGACGGCGTAGCAGTACCGGCTCAGGAGCTCACCACAATCATCGAATCCGGAAATAGCGCCGTTGAGAAGCTCCTAGAGCACAACACCGCGCTTGTCTGGTCTCGCGCTCGTAACTTCAAGTCGAAGCATCCCGCATCAGCCGACCTGGATGATCTCGTCCAGGAGGGCTACGTAGGCTTACTTCGAGCTGCAGAGAAGTACGACCCCAGCCGCGGTAACAAGTTCTCCACCGTCGCTTTCTACTGGATCGACCAGGCCATCGCTCGCTCCGTGAGCAAGACCGGTCGCCTCATCCGTCTCCCGGAGAATCGTGAGCAGGACTTCTACGGCATCATGAAGATCCGGTCGCTCTACGAGGATAGTGAGCTTTCCGCCAACGAGATCGATGAGATCGCCATGGATGAGCTCAACCTCTCCAAGAGCGACTTCAACAACATTCTCCAGGCCGCCGCCATCCCCACCTCGCTCTCGCGTCGTGTCGGCTCCGGTGACTCCGACTCTAAGGAGCTCATCGACTACATCGCTGACCGTGATGTAGAGGACTCATCTGAGGCACTCGCCATGCGTGAGGGTCTACGTAACTTGCTCTTCGAGAAGCTCGGCACTCTTAGCCAGCTCGAGAAGGACATCGTCACGGCTTCGTTCCTCATCGAGGACACCGCTAACAAGCGACTCTCCATGAAGGAGCTTCGTGATATTCACAACCTGACTCCTCAGAAGTTCAAGAAGGTCCTCAACAGTGCGCTGGCAAAGCTCAAGACTGAGCTCGAAGGACTTGACATCACTTTCGCTGACTTCCTAGACTGAAACGGCTAGGGCGTTAGCCCCGGTTTGTTTTGGTAGGATAGGCGTATGAAGCAAAACACTCAGAATCCTAGTCACGCTGTCTTCGTAGCGTTCCATATTAACGAAGACGTAAAAGCCTCCGGCGAATCCGCACGCATCTTGAGCCTCGTCTCAGAGCTGTTCGGTAGTCAGTCCGAGAAGGCTGTTGAGCTCGCTACCATGGATTCAAGAGAAATTGTTGTCAAGGTCCGCCGTCCTGTGATGGATTCGAAGCAGGATGAGACGGCGTTCTTCGAAAAGCTCAGCGAGCTCTTCGTCGTAACGTCGTCTCATTCGCCTCACTTCACACACGTAAGTCACTAAGGAAACAGATGTCAAAAGCTCTTTACACGCGGAAGACTTTCTACAGTCAGCCAACTGACTTCCGCATCGGTGCTATTGTCTCGGACGGCATGTGGTACTCACTCCCGAAGTGGCGCAAGCTCGCTCGCTGTGAGGAAGACGAGCTGCAAGAGTGGATTGCTCGCTACACCGCCTCCGGCGATTTAGAGCAGGCCACCACCGGAGCCAAGTCCTTCCGCTTCACCTTGGCAGCCATTCACAAATGGTACGCAGCACACAACATCTCTCTCGGTGATCAGCTCATCGACTTCTTGTTCCCGCCCCGAATCTGGGACAATCAGACAGAGAACGATGGCTTCCTAAACGCTCCTCTGCGTACGGTAAGCATCGTTTCGTTCACAGCTGACTCCGCCACCGCTCGCATCGTAACAGAAGGCTTACGTGGCGTCGCTCGAGTGAGAGAGATCTCGCCGGGCAAGTTCAAAGCCTACGGCCTGGAAGCAAGCCACATCAACGCTGCTATCCAGGAATCAGTGAAAGAGCTTGAGAACACCACGATCAAGACTTACACTCGCTCTGAAGCACAACGTCGCGAGCTCGTAGACTTCACCACACCGTTTGCGAATAGCTTAGTCCTGTTCTATCGTCAGTTTGGCCACACTCTGGTGAAGCCGATGATGGACACTATCCGAATCTTCATCCCCGATCCTGAAGACCAGGAATCACAGATCGTCATCTGGGTGCTCACCGCTATCGAGAAGTTCGATGAGACTTCTTCGGTACCGTTCAGTGGTTACCTCAACTCAGTACTACGTCGCTGGCCTTACGACCTCCCCGCCATGTACCTCGGCAAGGAGCTTAGCGCGTTCCAGCGTGAACGTTCACGGGCTTTGAAAGCGCTTGCTGAAGAGGCTGCTGGAAAGACCATCCCGAACGACAAGATCGCGGAGACGCTCGGGCTTTCTCTCTACGAGTTCCTCGATCTCGAAGAGAAGCACCGCGCCTGGGTTCGATCACAGACCGCTACCACTCTAGCATGGGATGAGAACGCTGACGAGAAGTCGGTAGAGTCGAACCTCTCCGGTGACCTTACCGCTGGAGCCGGCGACACCGACGTGGAGCTAGCTAACAAGCTTTCCATCGCCGTTGTGAAGGCTGCTGTTGAGACCGGCGACTTCGAGACGGCTTACTTCTTGATCAGCCAGATCGACACTGCGGAGCTCGATCTCACCAACATCCGCAACTTGCCTAAGCCGTTTGTGGCCTCACTCGCAGGGAACCTTACCTGGTAATGGACGATAGCCTCACCGATGCTGAACGCGCACTGATCTCTAGAGTAAAAGTAGAGACACAGACCGTTCAGTCATCGGCGAAGCCGGCTGCGGAGCCACTCTTCTCGAGAGCTCGCTGGGGCCTAAAGCGCTCTAAACGTGAAAAGGAAGGCAAGAGAAGCCTAGTACCGCTCGGTGTGACTTTCATCATCCTAGGCTTGATTAGCACCGTGCTGTTCATCATCTTTATGCAGTCTACTGCACAGCAGATGGGAAGCGTCGACTACTTCAACGAGCTTTCAGAACAGCTCTCCGGTTCCTCCGAGTACGACGAGCTATTCAACTCCGCAGGCCTCGGCTGGTACAAAGACTTCTTGAACATCTACAACATGCGGTGGGTGTTTGCCGCAGGCATCTTCACAGTCTTTATCCTCCTAGCGGCTCTCACTTTCATCATCGATCTAGCACGAAGAGGCACCAAATGAACAAGAAACTAGGCTACGGCGTTATCGCAGCAGCACTCGTCATCATCCTAGGGCTCGTATGGGCGCTCGTCGTGGTGGCTTCGAACAACGATGGTGAGAAGGAAGCATCTACACCGGAGAAGACATCTCAGACCACCGTTACTCGCACGCTCACCGGAAAGGAGCTTGCGGCTGACCGCGCAGATGTCTACAAGGCGGCAACAGAGCTTCTAGAGTCCACCAACGCTCCAGCAAAGCAGGAGGAGTTCACCGCTCTTCTAAGCGAGCTCGACGGTGCTAAGGTTAGCGACATTCCGGAAGGCTTCCTAGAGAAGGTTCGCTTCGCTGACCTCTTGGATGAAGAGCAGCTCAAGGTTACCACCTACCAGGCGCTCATCACCTTCGCCTCGCTCGCTAAGGCTTCCAGCGAAGACGGCAAGATTGCCTCGCTCTACGCCGACGGTCCGATGTCCATCATGGTTGACCAGGAGACCGGTACCGCACAGGTTCCGATGAACATCTTTGTCAGCCAGGAAGGCCAGGCTAACACCTTTAGCATGGAGTTCGTCTACGTGGACGGCGAGTGGAAGATGGCTCCCTACAGCGTGCTTGACCAGCTGCGACTTTCGCTGGCCATGCAGCAGCAGGCTGCAGCTCCCCAGCAGTAAGCTATAGCTCAAAACCGCTCTATCTAAGCCACCGTAAACTCCCTTGCTACTAAAGGGGAGCTACGGTGGTTTAGATGCGTTTAGCGAGGTACTTTTGCAGAAAACCATCAAGCTGACAAGTTGTACGCGGTGAGTTGATAGTCAGCTAGGCTCGCAAGCTACTATGGGTACAATCCTCTAAAGGAGAAAGCTATGAGTAACGTCTTACAGAAAGCTCTGGGGTTTGATACGACTCCGGTGCAGGCTTTCTCAAGACCGGAGACTATCTTCTTCTGGTGGGCTCGCTCGCCTTCCGTGGTTTACTGGGCTGCCTCTTACTTCAAGAACGGCCTTTACGCTTACGGAGATAGAGAGGACCAGCTACTTGACCGGATCGCTCGAACTGTAAAGCTTTCAGCCCGTCGCTACGAAGAACCGGACCTTAGCAAAACAGTGAAGCGCCCTCGCCGTAAGTCCATGAAAGAGACCGGCTTCCGTGACCACGCTCAGGTAGTGCTCTACGATCTCACTCGAGAGCACGGAGAGTTTGCAGCCTCCATGAAGAAGCTTTCGTCAAGCTTCGTCTATCGTCAGCCGGAGTCTATCAAGACACTCCTTGCTGATCTTCAGGCTTTCCGTAGCGAGGTAAACGAGGCATACAAAGGTAGCCCCTACGGAGCCATGAGGCGCACAAGCTTGCTCATGTTCTTCGTGCTGGACAGCAAAGCAGCCGCTGAATTGAAAGCCACTCCGGCAGCGATGGCTATAATGGAAGACATCTTTGAGACCGGACGCCACGAACGGATCTTCCCTATCATCTGCATCAAAGAGGCTGCTGATCTTTCGGCCGGGCTGGTGAAGGAGGCCGAGTCGGCTATCTTTGTCGGTGATGCTAATCAGAAGCTTGCTGAAGCGTTCTACAAGAAGCCGGTGACTGATCAGGACTACGGAGCTGTGAAGATCGGTGTGGCCTGGGATACTACGAAGCCGGAAGAACTTCGGCGTGTGGCGGCTGTGAAGCTTGAGAAAGAGGCCTGGGTTATCGAACGCCAGGCAGCGATGAAACAGCAAGACAGGGACTGGAATCAGTATCTTGAAGCACTTGAGGAGCAACGCGCATGACTGTTAAGAACTTCGGCGATTTAGAGCCGGGCGACTTCGTCATCGGCTCCGACGGTGAGCCGGTGGAGGTTGTGGCCGTCCACGATACTCACATCCCTGAGACCATGTGGGAGATTGAGCTCGACGACGGCACAGTTATCAAGACCTCAGGTAACCACCTCTGGTACTGTGAGACTCGGCTAGACTGGGAGCTTCACTCACTTCGCAAAGCCGAAGCCAAGAAGGCGCTGAGGAAAGTAACGCCTCAGGTGCTTGCCCTACTTGAAGAGGCAACTCAGAAAGAGGAAAGAGTAGAGACCGCCTTGGTGGATATGGTTACTCTTCTCCAGGCAGCACGTGACCCGAAGCTACTAGCCACCGTCACTCGTGTGGCTGAAGCCATCGGTCACATCGCAGAGAACACCACCACGCTCGACGTGCTTGACGAGAACGATGAGCTGTTGGAAGAAGTGATCCGTATGTACGACGCTAAAATCTTTGCTACACAGATTCTAGCTCTCACCGGCAAACGTAAGTACAGGAAACATCACGTTATCGTCGGTAGCATTATGACAACAGATCAAATGATGGAGCTTTCGGAGACTGCGGAGATCCCGGTAACAGAACCGCTGGCTTGATATTCATATCCCGATCAAGGAGTAGACTAGATTGTCTTACACACAAATGAACCCCGTAAAGACCGCACCGGGAACGGAACCCCGTTTCTTCGGCCGCGTGATGACGTGGCTCGCAGCAGGTTTTGGTGCAGCGTTAGCCGGTATCGTGCTCATCGGCCCGATGATTCCGCAGTCACTGCTCATGCCGCTGTACTTCCTAGCACTCGGCGTGCTGCTTTTCTCCGCCTTCGCTCGTAAGGCTGCTAAAGCGTTAGCCGGTCCATTGGCCATCGCTATCCCGGCTATCCTCGGAATCATCTCCTATCCGACGCTGAACAACTACGTAGCCAGCGGCATGGGAGACATCATCGTGATGGCCGCCGCCGGTACGGTTGTGATCTTCGGAAGCATGGCTATCTGGGGCTGGACCACCACGAAGAACCTCAGTGGCTGGTACAAGCCGATGTTCTTCATCCTCCTAGGAGTCATCGCTGTTTCACTGCTCAACGCGTTCGTCTTCCACATCGGAACTCTTGAGCTTGTTATCTCCCTCGGCGTGCTCGTGATCTTCTCGATCTACACGGTGATGGATATCCAGAGCCTCAAGAACGCTGACAAGTACGGTACGGATGCTCACCCGGCCATGTACGCTCTGAACATCTTCCTCAACATCTGGAACATCTTCATGAGCTTGCTACGTATCTTCAGCGCGTTCCGTTGAGCTAAGTAATCCTTCTGGGCCGGTTGACTTCCGTTGACCGGCCCATTAGATTAAGTACTGGAAATGAAGCATGAAGCGTTCTCGCCTGATACATTGGCAACGAACATCGTAAAGCTCACGTAGAAAGTATCTCAATGGCAATCAGTACCCGCGGAGTCTCCGCCATCACTGACCTGATGACGACTGTCACCGAGAGCCCGGACTTCAGCTTCCTGAACGACTGGTCACCGGCTTACGAGACCTCGTTCTTCCCTCGCATTAACAACGACCCCGAGGCTAAGCTCACGCTCGACGGCGAGGATCGTCAGAAGCTCAAGGTGGCTATCTCGGCTGTCGAAGATGTCAACGAGCTCCTCGAAGACACCGGCCACGAGCTTTCCGAGAGCAAGGGTGACTTCTCCAACTCGATCTCGGTGTTCCACCGCGACGGTGAGCTTTCCATCGTGGCGATCCCGGTGACTGAGAAGACAGAGCGCGCCATGGGCGGCTTCCTACTCGCTCACGACCTCTGGGGTATCCCCAACGCCGAGGTGTTCATCGAAGACCTCAAGAACCTTTCCGAGCTCATCGAGCCGACTGAGCAGTACCTCAAGTGGCGCTGGTGGCCTGTGGCCAAAGACGACCGCAAGCTGAACCTTCGTAGCGCCGCACAGCTTCTTCTCTCCGCCACCAACCCCGGCAACCGAAACATTCACATCATCGCCGATCTGATGGAGTCGCGAGCTAGCCTTTCGGCCGGTCGTCGCGCTCCTGAGGTCCAGGACTGGCGCCTGGCTCTCACCAAGCTTGAGTCGCTCAAAGACTTCCCGAGTGACGCGGTTGTGGTGACTCTCGACGTGGACCAGATGCCTCAGCTTCAGGAGGCCGTTGCTGTAATCGGAGCCGGCTTCGCTCGCCAGGAGGCGCTCAACTTCGGAGTGAAGGAAGAGCTCGACGCTCTTGTGGAGCAGCGCACCACTGACCACGTGAACTCCTACAGCATCGACGCTTTCGCCGCTAAGGTCAAGGGTCAGGGCTTCGCTCGAGCGCTTCTCATCGCTCGCTTCCAGGAGTACGCCCCTCTCCACCTTCCGGCTGACGATCAGGTTCCTACGGTCGGCGCCATGCTTCGTCTTGCTGCTCGAGCGCCCCACGCTTTCACCGCGCAGTCGCTTCGCTTCAGCATGCACCTGCTCAACACCTACGTCAAGGACCAGCGACTGCTTCGTAGCTACCCACGCCTCACTGACAAGGACGCAGCTTTCGAAGAGTTCCTCCGGAAGATCTACAAGCTTTACCGGGACCAGACTCGCCCGTACCCGGCTCGTGCTCAGTACGAGGCTCTCGCGAAGCTGGTGGCTGGTTCGCCTGCTGAGCTTCACCTGGTGGCTCGCTCCGAGGATTCGGTGAAGCACCTCATCGGTTCGCTCGACACCTACACCGACGAGAAGCGCCTTGCTCGCATCTCCGAGGTTTACGAAGAGCCTACGGTGAGCGACGCCCGACAGTTCTTCCGTGAGAACCCTGCTACCTACCAGGCTATCCTCAGCTCCATGGGCTTCAACGCTCTCACGCTTGAGCAGATCTCCGGCTTCCTAGCTCCGGCTCTCACCGCCACCATCCGTTCGCTCGAGATCGACACCTCCGGCATGAAGTCGCCGCTGCGCTCTTACCAGACCTTCGGCGTCCAGTACGCTCTCCACCAGAAGCGCGTCATCATCGGTGATGAGATGGGCCTCGGTAAGACAGTGACCGCGCTTGGGCTTGCTAAGCACCTGGACAACAGCGGCCACGACCGCTTCCTGGTGATCGCTCCTAACGCTGTGCTCGAGAACTGGCGTCGTGAGATTCTCAAGCACACCGACTTCACTCCGTACGTGCTCCACGGTGAGACGCTTGAGGCTGACCTTGAGGTTTGGGTGAACTCCGGCGGTATCGCGTTGGCTACCTTTGAAAGCATTCAGAAGGTGAACGCGCACCACCTGATTAGCGGCGTAACGGGGCTTGATCTCGTGGTGGCCGATGAGGCTCACTACCTGAAGAACCCGGAGACTCGTCGTACCAAGGGCGTGCTGCCGTGGCTTCTGGCGGCTGAGCGTGCCGTTCTCATGACCGGTACTCCGCTCGAGAACACGCTCGAGGAGTTTGAGCAGCTCATCAGCTACATGCAGCCTAACCTGCCGATGCCGAAGAACAAGGCTATCTACTCCGAGTTCCGTAAGGCCATCGCTCCGGTTTACCTTCGCCGTAACCAGGTCGATGTGCTGCAGGAGCTCCCGGAGCTTACAGACAGCGAGGAGTACATCGAGCTCTCCGACGCAGACGTGGAGTACTACAAGCGTGCGCTTCAGGCCAACGACTGGAACCTGGCTCGTCGCTCCAAGATTCTGGCCGGTACCAAGTCAAGCACTGTGCAGCGTATCAAGGACATCGTCTCGGACGCTATGCAGAACGACAACAAGGTGCTGATCTTTAGCTACTACCTGGACACGCTCGACGTGCTTCAGAAGGTGCTGAAGGAGGACGACGGCTACACGCCGCTCACCGGAGCGCTTGACTCTTCACAGCGTCAGGAGCAGGTCGACAAGTTCACTAAGGCTGAGAAGCCTGGCGTGCTCCTTGCTCAGGTCAACGCCGGTGGCTTCGGGCTCAACATCCAGGCCGCATCTGTCGTGATCTTGGTAGAGCCTCAGGTGAAGCCGTCGCTCGAAGAGCAGGCCATCCGTCGCGCCTACCGCATGGGTCAGACTAAGGCCGTCCAGGTGATCCGGCTCCGCGCTAAGGACACCATCGATGACCGTTGGGTGAAGATGCTCGCTGAGAAGAGGAAGCTCTTTAACGCTACGGCCGGCGTGAGCGACCTCCACGCTTTCGATGACGCTGTTTCTGGCCAGCAGGGCTCGCTCTTCGCTGATGAGAAGAAGGCCTGGGGTATCGAGTGACCTATTCGATGCGACGAGAGCTTCAGTTCCGACACTTCCGGAGCAACACTGAGCTTAGCGTTTTGGTTGGAACCTACGGGCAGCTCAACAATCGTAAGCTGATGATCGACTTCGGCGACATGATGACCATGCTCACTCACGATCTCCAAAATCACAGAGTGAAGGAGTCACACTTCGAAGAGCTTAGAGGCTTCCCTGCTCTTGTGGAGGAACAGCGCGCTCTTATAAAGCGTGAGCACGAGCTTGAAGACTTTAGCGCCAAGATGAAGCTGGCTTTGCCAATGGCGGAGGCGACGCTAGTACGCTGGGGCTACGCTACTGAGTGGAAACTTCAAGTTTGTGGCTTCATCGACCACTTCGAAGCCTCAGTAACAGTCCGTTCTGATCGTCTGCGGAAAGATCTAGATATTGCTCTGCGAGTCTTGGGAGTAAACGCTAGCCTGCTCATCGATTCAAAGTATCCCGAGACAGATGAGCTCTATGAGTTTGTAGCACAGGCTGAGCACACCATCGCGCTGTTTGCTCGTGTTAAGAAGCTCTTCAGTGAAGACGCTGCAGAAGCCGGTGGTAAGCTGTTAGAGCTTGAGACTAACGCCATGCTCTTGGAGAGTAATTCATGAGCATCATGTATGACCTACTCCCGTGGAGTACTCGTGACCACACTCCTGAGCGCTTCGACACTAGACTAGAGACGCTATCTTTCATCTACGGGAAGTACGGCAGAGAAGCCTCATTGAAGAGCTTCGAGGCTCAGGAAAGGCGCATCAACAGCTTTATCCTAGGTCTTCGCTCCGGAAGCTTTAGCCACGAGCTTTACGAAGACTTCAGAAGTCCTACGGTGAGCCTTGCTGAACAGCGAAGACGACTTCGCAAAGCTTCATCCACACGCTCGTTTGACAGAGTGGCCGCCAAGATCGAAGCTTTGACAGCTGACATGAGCAGTCGTTGGGCTCAGGACAATGAGACAAAGCTACAGCTCGTCTTCCTTCTCCAGGATTCAGCCACAGCACAGCCTAGGAGCTACTCAGCCGAACAGGCGCAACTCCGCAGAGAGCTCCAGAATGAGATTCTTCGACTCATGGATAAGGGCGATACGGTGAGGCCTGAGGAGTTCTTAGAGCTGCGAGATCTTTGCTACAACTTCGATGACAGACTAGCTAAAGAGAGTGACGACGGAGAGGAAAGCCTGTTCCTCAAGCTAGCCAGGAAGCTCGATGTGGACCTACTTCTCGCAGACTTCTGATGGAGGCCTACGGCTCATGAACTGTAGACCTCCATCGCTTACGCTGTGAGACGCAGTTAGCGCGGCTTTCCGTTGTGCTTCACGCAACGCCTAATCCAAGAGGTAGCAAGGCTTAGACTGCGTTCTACAGTTTAGCTCAAGAGCTTTCGTAGATCGCCTCTTAGGGCTCTCTTCATGGACATACGCTTCCCATACGGCGTTCTTACCTCGTCAGCGTAGTCAACCCAGGCCCAGGCGTCGTCCAGTTTGAACTGGTCAGCTTTAGCATCGGCCTGGTGAGCACGCTTAACCTCCGCTTTAGCTTCTGCCACTCTGTCAGCTAGACGCTCCCAAGCTATCTCACGGTTACGGCGTTGGTGACGCTCGTCGGCCGCAATAGCTGTGATGCCGGTGGGAATATGAGTGAGCTTCACGGCTGACTCAGTTTTGTTGCGATGCTGCCCGCCGGCGCCGGAGGCTTTATAGAACTCTTCACGCACATCTGAACGCTGAAGCTCGACGGCTTTCTGTTCAGAAGTTTCGGATGAGATCACCATCACGGTTGAGGTGTGACGACGGCCTTTGCGCTCAGTCGGAGGCACACGCTTTATGCGGTGAGCACCGACGAGCTTCAACAGCGAAGCCTGAGTGGCTCGGTCAAAGACGGTGTTCAGCTACCAGAGAGACAACGCGACCAGACTTACTGATCGTCATTCCTGAGTACTTTGCCACTGCTGAGGCAAGATCGTGAGCAAACAGCTCGCTGTCAGTTCCGCCTTCAGCAGGATGGAGTTCGAGCTTGAACATAGCCAATCCTTCTGTAGTGTGTGAAAGAGCTATATCGGTGTCGGTAAGATCTACGGACACGTTAGGAGGGGCTATGGAGTTTTTCGACAATCGCATGAAGCTCACTGCTGAACTAGTGCGCTGGATGCACGAGTACGCTAAGCAAGAGAAGCTTCAGTTCCTCAACAAGCAGGCTAAACGGTTCATGTACTGCCTCTACAGCAACGAGGCTCGCCCCAGACAGTGCGAACTCATGACAGAAGGCTTGAAGAAAGCTCTGCCGGATCTAGAGCAAGCCATCGGCCGTATGCGAAACAAAGACCACATAGCCAAGTCGAAAATCGCTTACGCGCAAATCGAGCGGACTATACCGGACCTGATCCCGCTATGGGAGCACTACAGTGAGCTAAAGTTTGCGCTTACCGAGACTATCCACGGACTTGGTCGTGTAGTCGACTGTATCGCAACTACCTCGGTAGCTGAAAAGAAGCTCTTTGAGATTAGGAGTCAGGCTCGAAGCTTCATGCCGGCTCCGAAGATCAGCTACGATGAGCTAAAAGCGTTCATAAACGAGCTCGAAAACTTTGACAAGAAGCATCTGAAAAGAGAAGTCGGTAAGTCATCGTACTACGCGTTTGACGGCCTCTACAGCGACTTCAAGAACTCAATTGGTCGACTTGAAGTCACCTCTTTGATGGAGTCCGCGTAGGCTATACTCTTACAGCGGCGCACCGGTAATTCAAGGGGCGCCGCTGTAAGAGTAGGCAGGCTTCTAGATGCTCAGAAGAGAGTAGATCCGCTTGCGAAGCTCAACCACACCGTCGATCACGCTGCCGACCGCCTCGGGCGAGTTCGCGGTGAGCACGTCCACGGCCTGCTGAAGCTTCTGAAGCTCCACTTCGAGCTCGCTCCCCTCGAAGGATGTCGGCTTGAAGCTCTCCCAAACCTTCTCGATACGATCCCTGTTGTCAGCGTAGTGCTTACGGCCGTCGCTCGTGAGCGAGTAGGTGTACTCAGAGTTGCTGTAGATGCTGTCCGTGTAGATCTGTCCAACCAGGTTGTGGTCGATGAGAGCTTCGAGCTGCGGGTAAATCGAGCCGGAGCTGATGCGCCACTCACCGCCGGAGGCGGCTGCGATCTTCTTTCGAAGCTCGTACCCGTTCGCGCTACCCTTGGCCAGGGTGCTGAGGATGGCGAGCTTCACATCACCGCGCTTTGCTCGGAAGGTTCGACGCTCAGCGCCGGCAGCCTTTGTCGCTGCACCGGCGGATGCTCCTAGAGTATTCACAAACGCTACCTTTCTGTAGCCAGTAAGAGCAACTGTAGCAAGTTCGTAAGCTACGGCTCATGGTTGTTGTGTCTGAACAATCGTATCACGAATCCCGTTCTATCGGTGACTCAATCAGTCTTCGCAAGTGAGAAGCAGACTACCCGAAGTGATCGTAAAAGCACTGTCTAGAAGCTCAGTCTACTGATTAGCGCTAAATCGTGGCTCAGCGCTACTCAGCCGTACCGACGCCGTAGGTCCTGTAGAAGCTGTATATAGTGGTTGTGTTGGAGTTGCGTTTGTGTCGTCAATGTAGCGTGAGTGTGGCGCGATAACCCTGCTTAGATGGGATAGCCATCCTAATCTGCTTAGCTGCAACTTCCGCAAATAAAAGAAGAAAATAGAAGTATTTAGAAGCTGGGCTATAGCCGAGGCTGCTGTGAAGCTGGACTAGCCCTCTGAGAACGCAGTTAGCAGATGAACGACTGCTTAGCAGGCGCAGTAAACAAACTTGCAGGCAACAGTAAACAAGCTGTAGTAAGCGATCTAAGCGTAAGTAGCTGTGCTAGAGTGGTCATATTGCCGACTAGGAATATACGCCTAAGGCTTACTCAAGCTCGCTGAGTTTTCTCGCTGATAAGCCTCGTAAAGGTACCCTAGTTCACCTACTTGGAGACTCACTATGGATAACGATGAACAGCCTGTAACGCCTCAGCCTAACAGCGTCAAGCCTGAGGCTGAGAAGCCTCTGCCTCAGGTAGCTGTCTGGTACTTTGTAGCCGCAACCTTCGTGTGCTCAGCTCCATCGTTCTTCAGCGTCTACGCAACAACGCCACTCCGCATCGGCTCCATCGTGATTGGCTTGCTACTCTTAGTGCTCGGTATGAGACAGCTCAAGAAAGAGTTGGCACTCGCAGCAGAGGTCAAGAGCAAAGAGGATAGAAAGACTCAAGAGACTGATAGTTGATTTTGCGTTCGGGAGGAAGAGCTAATGGATCAAACGGCTAAACAACTCACTCGTGGCATCGTAAGCCTCATCGAAGAGGTGAATCGAAAGCTGGGAGTACGCTTCGAGGTTGTGGCTATCCACGGAGAACCGGAACGGCATAGAGACAATCCTCACGCATGGATCGAAGTGGATGATCTCGAAGCACGTAAGATGCTAGAGATTTCCTACAACGGTTTCCCTGAGTTCCCGCTATCGACGAAAGAGCGAAAGGCTTGCTCCGGATTGCCGTTCTGCGAACGCTCCTACAAGACGCTTGGCTTGAACGCTAGTGAGATAGCTCAGCTAGCTTAGACCCCTTAGCTCCTAGGCTGATCAGGGCTTTTCAGGCGACTTTGTGATAAGAACGTTACAAACCGATATTAAGTCGTGACGGCCAAGGTGGCCGCCCGATCCAGAGATCGACAAAGAAGGAGGCATACTATGTCCCGATTCGATGACATCAAGGAAAAAGCTTCGGATATGGCCGAAGTCGTAAAGAACAAAGCTGACGCTGCGGCAGAACGTACCGAAGCGGAGGTGCACGAGGCTAAAGCGGATCACGCTGAGCGTCGAGCGGAGAACGTGGATACCGGTTCCGACCGGCGTGACGGGCTCATACCCACGGCTGCGTGAGGGGCAACGGCTATTGTAGCCACCTCCTCGTAGCCTAAGGTGCCAAGGGATGATCGTTCTCGGTCATCCCTTGAGCTTTTTAAGCTGCAAACTCAAGCTTACACTAGAAGACAAAGGAGCCAGCTATGGCTACAGCAATCTCAGAGGCTTTTGAAAAAGCCAAGCGCGACGAAATCAGCAAGGCCGAACTAACAGTAACTCTACTCGAGAACGATGTCGTGGTTCCGGCTAACACAAAAGTAGTCCTCGGTAAGGAGTACCTAGAGCCGATCCGTATGGAGATCGCCGGAGTCATCCACATGGCGGTCTTCGACAGTACTGACTCGTTTGAGAAATCCGATGTCGGTGCCGATACAGCTCTGATCACTCCGGCCGGTGGCTTGCTCTACACGGTACCGGATGAGTACGGCATCGCCGTGAACACTACAGAAGGCTTCTTCAGCATTGATCCTGTAGCTCTTGCCGGGCTGCGTAAGCTGAACCCGAAGAACTAGCTATAGAAGTCGATATAGGTAGCAGGAACCATCGGTTCTTCGCTTTACACAAGTGATCCACAGCCTTTTCGGTGGACTTAGAAAGGAGCAACAACATGAGTATTGGATTCGGAATCTTCCTACTAGTACTAGGAGCTATCCTGTCATTCGCCGTACAGGACTCGTTCAGCGGCTTTGACCTCACCATGATCGGCTACATCCTCATGGCCGGTGGAGCGCTCGTCACACTCTTGAGCGTCGCGTTCTTGGCTCGAAAGAACAAGTCGGTTTCGACTGTTCGAGAGGTAGCCGATCCGGTTACTGGAGAGCGCGTTTCACGCCGCGAGAGCGAGATTCAGTAAGACACCTCTGATAGCAGGTCCGGCCACGACTCATCTCTGAGCTTCGTCGCTAGACCTGCTATTAGTGTCAGTACTGTCGCTGCAAGAGGGAATAGATAGAACGGCTACGACGTTGTAGCCTAGGACATAGGAAAGCTTAAGGAGCTTCATGCAGACGTTCTTACCGTACGCTGACTTCGACAAGTCAGTACAGATCCTTGATCAGAAGCGACTTGGCAAACAGCGTATCGAGAATTTCCAGGTGCTCAAGGCGCTTGTGGCCAAGCAAGGCGGGCTCCACGGTGGCTGGGCACGGCATCCCGCCTCTCGCATGTGGCGAGACTACGAGTTAGCGCTCTTGAAGTATCAGGAGGCCACAATCCACGAATGGGTGACTGTCCGAGGCCACAACGATACATGCTGGCAGAAGTCGCTAGATGTTTTCGGCCCTGCGCAGCTTGAGGCTTACAGAGCCGGTGACTACGAAACTCCACCGTGGATCGGTGACGCGGCGCTCCACCGTACTCACCAGGCTAGCCTAGTGCTCAAAGACCCTAAGCTTTACCAGCCGTTATTCCCTGGGGTCAAGGGCGAAATCAACTACATCTGGTACGGGCCGTCGCTAGAAGAAGCCGTGAAGATTCAGGATGCGGAGCTGAAGCAGTTAGGCTTCACAAAGCCGTAAGTCAACGGGCTTAGCAACGGCACCAGCTGTAGAGCATCGGCTACACAACGACCATGACACGTTGTGCGGCGAGCTTTTTCACACTGTGAGAAGCTGTCTAAGAGCGATGGCGATATAGGTCTTACTCCACTGTGGAGGATAAACACAGCCAACGATTGAAAAGGAGCCAGCCATGGCCAAGAAGAAAGCAAACTCACTAGAGCTCTCTCAAGTTCAGGTGAAGATTGACGAAAAGACCGGCAGCCTGAGGATCACTTCTAAAGATCCGGATCTGCGCGGCAAGGCGTTCAACATCACGCTCACTAGCAGTTCAGCCACCACCGAAACACTCCTCGAACTTATGAGAGAGAAAGGCGTGAAGGATGCTGAAGCTGACTACTACATCACTAACAAGCTTGCGCTCCGTTTCCTAGGCGGCATAGAAGCAGTCTACGATCCAACACGGCCTCTTGAGTTTGTGCTCGGCGAGACTTTTAACAGTAGGAAGGTAAGACTGAACTTCGAAAAGGAAGCTCACTTACTCATCGCAGGACTTCCCGGCGGCGGAAAGACAGTCGCTATCCGTTCACTAATCGAGCAGGCAACAGCTCGCCCTAACATCCGAGTACATCTTGTCGATGCTTACGGTGAAGCCACAGCCTACGGCTTGCGCTTTACAGACACTAGCGCATTAGATGCGGATAGGGCGCTAAAGCTACTAGAGTCCCTAGCCACTCTAGCCGAGGATCGCTATAAGCTTATGCAAGCTCAAGGCGTCCGAACTCTTTCCGACGAGCACCCCTACGAGCTTCTACTCGTCGACGGTTTTGATCAGTTGTTCAACAGTGAGTCACCGGAGCCTTACTACAGAAACCTATACGAACAGGCCAACGTCTACTTGCGTCAGCTCATCACCGCCGGCAAAGAGGCTAAGATCCAAGTGGTGATGACCAGTCAGAGGCCGGACCGCGGGCTTGTAGAGCTATTCAAGAACCGTATACTCTTCGGCGAGAACTCTCAGTCTCAGCAGTGGGAGGTACTTGGTGAGAAGCCGCAGTACGGCTCAATCATGTTGAAGTGGCACGGTCGGGGCATCCTAAAGACCGACGAGGGGTTGACTCTTTTCCAGAGCATCTTTGCGCCGTTCAGTTGAAATTCTATTAGAAAGAGTCTCAATCAAGGAGTAAGCTGTGGCTGATCGCTATCACATCAACCCAGAGACCGGAGATCCAGGTCTGTGTAGGGCTAAGCAGCAGTGCCGCTTCGGAGATTTTGAGTCGCACTACGCTACTGCTGACGAGGCTAGGCTCGAGTTCGAAAAGAGCATGGCTTCGGCAACCTTTACACCGGTGGTTCCGGAGAGATTCTTCCACGTAACCTCGGCTACCAACTTCGAGCGTATAGAGCGAGAAGGCCTCACTCCGATGATCGGTGAAAGGAGCGAGGCGCTCAACGAGCTTGCTGAAAGAGTCTACCTCTTCGATTCTAGAGAATCAGCCTACGACGGCGTTGCTAGCTGGTTAGGAGATGAGTTCGATGAAGACGAAGAGCTAGTGTTGCTGTCATTGCCGGCTTCAGCTGTAGCTAGACCGATTCCTAGTATGCCTGACCAAGAATCATCGTTTGAGTGGACAACGGATCAGCCGGTTACGGCTTCTTCAATTCACGTCGAACCGGATCGTCTGTAGGAGAAAGCAATGGCTGATCGCTATCACATCAACCCGGAGACCGGTAGGGTGAACAAGTGTACGGCGGCGCCAGGAAGATGCCGTTTCGGCGCCGCCGTAGCTCACGACTCTACAAAAGAGGCTGCTCGAGAACGCTACGAGAAAGAGATGGCTTCACAGCTTGTGCCGGCTGTAGTGAAGAAGACGACTCTGAAGAAAGGGGATGTGCGAGACGAGGTCTCTAATCTGTCCCCAAACGAGCTAGTTCTCTTAAAGCGACGCCTGAGAGGGCAGCTCTTCGCTAGCGATTACAAGAAGCTCGTGATCGATCACTCAACTCCTGTGGACGTGACTTTCAATCGAAACGGCACTAGCACCTTTGACTACAACGATGAGGTGACTCAGAACTACTTCACTAAAGGGCCTTGCGGTTTCCTAGCCTACGCTATTCACGAGAAGACCGGGCTACCACTCACCGTGATCTCAGAGGATCCGGATGCCGAGTACTGGCAAGGTCACGTAGCTGTGAAGCTCGGTGAGGATCGGTACCTTGACGTAACCGGCGTGGTCAGCACGGATGAGCTAAAGTCTAGCTACGGGCTCAATCCACGAAAGATCGCTGTTGAGGACATGCCATCGTCGGAGGCTTTCCGAAGCCGCATGAGAGTGGATGAAGCCAAAGGTGTCTACGGTGATCTTAGCGAGCTGGAGCGCTCTATGTTGGATCATATAGCTAGCGATCTAGTACGAGATTTCGCAGAGTCAGACAAGAGCTAGAAGCCGATATAGGCTCCAACCTCCACTGTGGAGGATAAACACAGCCGACTAACAAAGGAATAGCATATGGCTAAGAAGAAAGCAGGCTCGCTCGAGATTTCTGACATCCGAGTGAAGTACGACAAGAACGATGGTAGCCTTCGGATCACATCTAAAGATCCTGACCTAAGAGGCAAACCGTTCTCTCTCACCATCACCGGCGACTCGCCGTCGGCTCAAACCATGTTTCAGGTGATGCGCGAAAACGGCTTAGCGGTTAGTGATGCAATACCGACAAAGCTAACGGTGGAGAGTAAAGCGGAGCTAGAAAGCTTCTACGATCCGAAGAAACCTCTTCAGTTTACTCTCGGAAAGACCTACGATTCAGCTTCCGTTACGATGGACCTTGCAAGCTCGCCACACGTACTTTTAGGTGGCGGCACCGGATCAGGTAGGTCGATTCTGTTGCGAAGCCTACTCGCACAGATAGGGCTTAGAGACAACTTCAAATTGACTGTTTTCGACCCGACAACTGTAGAGATCAAGTCAGAAGAGCTAAGACTTCAGGATAAAGTCATCAACACTCCTGAAGCGCTTGCTTTAGAGCTGGCGGATCTTGACGACGAAATACAGTATCGCTACAGCCGTATGGAAGCGGAAGGTGTCAACCACTTTACAGAGCTTAGCACCAAGCTACCGTACAGAATTCTTATGCTGGATTCAGCCTCAAAATTCCTAACCGGCGAAGGTGTCAATCAGCACAACGCCGTTGCGGTAGCAAGACATGAACTTGCTAAGCAGTTACTCTTCAGTATGCCTCGTTTAAGTAGAGCTGCAGGTATCCACATCATAATCAGTGATTTTAGCCTCGATCCTAAGACGATTCCTGGTGAGACGTTAGCAAACATCGGCACCAGAATCATGATGGGGTCTAGCAATTATCTAGAAGCGGTATCTCTTCTCGGGGATAAGCCAGCCTACGGCCAAGGTGTCCTCCACAACCGTGGTAGGGGCGTAGTAAGTATCTACAGAGAGCAAACTCCGTTCCAATCCTACTACATTCCTAGTGACCTACTCCCCAACGGTGGCTTACAGCACCAGTAGGCTACACAGTCGGCGCGTACACGCGTAAGGCTCTATAAGTAACAGCGTTAGACTGCGTCTCAGCGATATTCAGGAGGCTGCAGTCTAACGCTGTTACTACGTTTAGCACAGCTTCTCTACTAGCCATCGGAGCTTGCTGTGGACGACTTCACGAACTACGTCTTATCCTTCGTACTCGCTATCGGGGTCTGGGGCGTCGGCGCTCTCCACATCCGCCGGAATAGTAACGACAGCCTCTCCTACGTGCGCTGGCTAAAGATCTGGGCGGTCACCGCTATATTCCAGACCGTGGTCTTTTCGGTTATCCTAGGAGTGCTGTTCCCCTCACCGGAGCTTGCCGCTGTAGAAGACACTGTCACCTCGTCGCTTACGGATCCTGAGAACGCTGGTCTTTCGCCAGAGGTGGTCAAAGAGCTTGAAGAGGCGTCTAAGTAGGGTCTAGGCTATGACTTATGCCGGAGCATAGAGATTAAGCTGTGGTGTTCATTCCCATGTTTGAATGTGCCCACTTCTTGAAAGAGTCTACAGCATCATCGGTGGTTTCAAAGGAGTTACTACTGCCAAACGAGACCAACCGTCGCGTCTTGGTGTCTCGAGCACCAAGAATGTAGAAGCCGTCTCGATTCTGGATAGAGCCAAGAGCGTTACCCTCATCGTCAACAATGCGCTTGAAAGCGCCTTCACCACGCACAACAGTCCAGCTGTCTTGAGCTCTAGCAGAATCGACGCTCTGAAATCGGCGAACCTTCTCGTAAAGCTTGTTCCCGTCCCCACTAATCAGCTTGCTAGCTGCGGTGACAAACGAGCGTTCAAACCGGTGCTTCTTGTAGAGCTCAACAAGTTCGCCGGCGGTCTGAGCATCGACTTTTGGATCGATTGAGGTGAGCTCACGCTGCAAGCCGGCTATAGCTTCGGAAGGCTTCTTAGACTGAGTCGAGAAAGTGCCGATCTCTTCGGAGTACTTTGCTTCACGGCCCGCATATGCTGCCTCTTTCGAGGTGTAGTGCTCTTCAGCACTGCCGATAGGGCAAGCCTGAACTGTAGCTCGGCAAATGTTGACTCTACCGGTTTCAGAGTTGATGTGGAATTTAGTCATAAGAAAGCCTCCTAGCCTAATCTCTAATCATGCTTTACTTCGGTAGAATGGTAAACTAGCTAGCTGATATAGCTTTGTAAGAGACCAACGAGTTTAGCCTAGGAGCCACCCGATGAAAAAGACCTACCCCGTTGCGTTTGCTTTGATCGCAGTCATCGGTTTAGCCGGCTGTACAGCTGACACCGAAACAGACAACGTTCGCCCCACCAGCTCCAGTACAGCGACCGCAAAGCCTGCTCCATCGGCGTCACCTACAGCAACCTCGGCTCCTACTCCTAGCAATTCAGCAAAGCCGGCTCCAGCACCATCTGCTCCAGAGCCGAAGCCGGAAGTGACCGCAGCTGTCGCCTCGGTTCCGAACGACTGTAAAGCGGTAGTGCCACAGAGCAAGTACACCGGGTTCTTCGGCGAGACACCGTTGAACGATCCTGGCTTCGTCGGTGAAGAAGGCGGCGAGTACTACACCGCCACCGGAGCTATCAAGCCCAGCGACGCTCCGGCCGGCGCTACAGCAAGAGAGAAGGTCGAAAGTCAGACCGAACTTCGCTGCATCTGGCGTGACCCACGAGCTGACATCAGCGGACTAAGCGTGGAAATGGCGTCCATCGAGCCGTCAATCTCGAAAGAGTACATGGCTTCACTAGCTTCGGAAGGCTTCAAATGTGAAGCTGTAGACAACGGACAGCGATGCCAGGAGACACACCAGGAAGCACAGTACGGTGTTGACGTGGCTAACACTGTCTTCGTACGAGACTCTACAGTCATCACCATCTGGCAGGCTAACTTCCCCACCAACAACCTGCTCAAGTCTTTGACATCAACTGTCTGGAAGTAACAGTTTCAAAACGCTTTCGCAGTAACCTGTAAGACACCTAGCTCTAGTCGATAGAAATAGGTGGGAAATCCACACAGGGGCAGGCATGAGAACAGTCAGAGGCAACATCACCAAAGCGGACAGAGTCGTCAAAGGTACTTCGAGAGTAGCGCTCGACTTCCTCTTTAGCTTAGAGCAGGATGAGCTTCACCGCTTGCTCGTTTCCGGCGTGCCAGAGCGAGTGTTCTCATCACTGAGCAACAGCTTCGGCCGTGATGAGCTCGTAGAGCTTGCAGCTGAAGAGGAGCACTCTTACTCCGGTCTCACGCCGCACATCTACCTCTACGAGAAGGTGAAAGCTACAGACGCAATCGCCTCCTCAAGCCAGGGCCTCTGGAAGCTTGCTCAGGAGCTTTATACGAACCCAGCCTTCGATCAGGCTGATCTAAGCGCCTGGGCTGAAGATGGATTCCCGTTCTCGCTCAAGCGCGTTTCACGTCAGTTCCTTCTAAAGCGTGCTCGTATCTCCGGAGTGATTGCTCTTCCACAGAAGTCGAACCAGCTCGCGCTTGCTTCGTTCCGACAGCTCCACGCCTGAGCCACTAGTTGCGGTAGCCTCCTAAGTGAGGTAGGGTTCATTCGACAGTAGTTTAGTAGGAAGCGAACTCGTGCCGACATCTTCTTCAAGCCAGCGTAGAGGTTTCACACCGTACGACCTAAAGCCGTGGTTCACAAAGCGGCTATCGAGCTTCATCTTCTGGGCCGACCGTAAGCATATCTCTCCCGACATCTTCACTCTCGTCGGCGTGCTCGGAGCCCTCGCCGGCGCCGGAGTGCTAGCTCTTCCTATTTTCGGCGTTCATCTTCCTGGCGAGCTGTCGCTAGCGCTCGTCTTTGTCTTCGGTCTGGTAGTTCGCCTCGGCGGAGCTAACCTCGACGGTGCGGTGGCTCGAGCTCGCGGTGTTTCGCGCCCAGAGGGCTTCATCCTCAACGAGCTCGGTGACCGGATCTCAGACTTCCTGCTCTTCTTCGGGCTCTATCTCGGAACGCCTGAAGCGCTTCGCCCGCTCGTGGTGGTGGCCGCCATGCTCGCCTCGATTCCGACTCTAGTAGCCGTCTCCGGAGCGGCCATCGGAACTACTCGCTTCAACGGAGGCCCGTTCGGGAAGACTGAAAGAAGTCTTGCCTTCGTATTTGCGGCTGCTTTGCTTCCGAACGGTCTCAGCGGCTGGCAGGCCGTGGCTTATGTCCTGCTCCTCATCGCAGTAAGCGTCGGCTCTGTGGCCACGTCGATCAAGCGCTTCCGAAAGATCTCGGCTAGCGTGAAGGCCTCCGGCACCGCTTGGGTTGACGATCAGCCGACCGTGATCCGAGGGAGTGGCTCCAAGTGAACTTCCTAACTACTCTTGCCGCCGGGGCGCCGGAGGTTCAGGCTGACAAGCGCATCACGGATAACAATGTCTTCGAGTGGCTCTTCTCTCGACCGATGGATGCCATGAGCATGGAGTTGGGCTCTATGGACATCGCCGGCCGAGGAGTCTGGTTCTTCTACGTCGCGTCGGCTATCCTGCTGGCCACCGGCGTGCTCTTGCTCTTCATCAAGAAGAAAGAGCTCACCGACAAGTGGATCACCTGGGCTTCGCTCGCGGTGCTCGTCGGCATCCCGCTTTGGGCTGGTAAGCTCACGACGTTGCCGATTGTGATGATCCTAGCCTCGGTGGCGGTGTGGGAGTTCTGTCGCTTGGTGAAGCTTCCGAAGCCGGAGCGTGTGCTTCTTCACTCTCTAGCACTCGGCTATCCCCTCGCCGCGTACTTTAGCCCTGACCTGCTAAATCTAGTGCCGTTCTTCGCTCTAGTCTGTGCGTTGCCGGCGGTGTTCCAGGGCGACACTGAGCGAGGTATCTATCGAGCTAGCATGGCGATGTTTGGCTCTATCTGGATCTGCTGGTCGCTTTCGTTCCTGGTGGTTATTTGGAAAGATGCGTTCTTCGTGATCTTCGCTGTAGCCGCCGCTGACGTGGGAGCCTGGTGCGGAGGGAAATTGCTAAAGCGCTACGGTTGGGCTCGACGCGGGCTCTCGCCTCTGTCACCGAACAAGACAATCGGTGGCCTCGTCGGTGGGCTCGTGCTTTCGGCTCTCATGATGTGCCTGCTTGGCTCTATCTCCGTCGGGCTAGTGCTCGCCATCGGGCTCGGCTCGGTGGCCGGTGACTTGCTTCAGTCCATGGTGAAGCGTCACGCTAAAGTGAAAGATTCTGGAGAGTGGCTTCCTGGCTTCGGTGGAATCCTCGACCGTATTGACTCGTGGCTACTGGCTTTCCCACTAGCCGCCACCATCGGAACTTTCCTGTAACCATAGGCTCTCTAGGCCGTACGAGCGATATGCTAGCTAGGCTGTAGCTCATCGGCCGCGAATAGATCGGTAAGATACCGTATGACAAAGACTCTAATAATTGTCGAGGCCCCATCTAAAGCTCGGCATATCCAGGAATTCCTCGGTTCGGATTACATCGTGAGAGCTTCCGTAGGCCACGTGACTGAGATGCCGGTGCCGAAGGCGATGAAGCCTGAGGAGAAGGAAAAGTACGGTGACTTTGCGCAGGACATCAAGAACAACTTCGAACCTCTCTATCACGTCTCGCCGGATAAGAAGAAGATCGTAGCTGAGCTCAAGCGACTTCTCAAAACTGTAGACGAGCTCGTTCTCGGCACCGACGCTGACAACGAGGGTGCGGCAATTGCCTGGCACCTACTTCAGCAGTTGAAGCCGACGATCCCCACCTATCGTGCTACCTGGAACGAGATCACTGAGAAGGCTGTACGCGCTGGCCTGCAGCAGAGACAGCTCGTAGACTTCAAGAAGCAGGAACCTGCGGACTTCTTCGGTCAGGCTGAGAGCGCCTTGACTAGGGCCCAGTGGGACCGTCTCTACGGCTACGCATCGTCTCCTTACGTTTGGAAGACAATCAAGCCTGGCACCTCATCCGGCCGTGTTCAGACTCCCGGTACTCGTCTCATTGTAGAGCGCGAAGAGCGACGCCTGGCTTTCACCAGCGTTTCGTTCTACAGTATCTGGGGCGTCTTTGACGATGTGAAGGCTAAGCTCGTAGAGTTCGATGGCCAGAAAGTGGCCGACGGCTCGAAGATCGATGAAGACGGTAAGCTCACCAAGGGCTACACTCTCATCACTGACGACAACCTCAAGTCTGTCATGGCGTCGCTCCAGGCTAAGGACTACGCCGTCGGTGACGTAACAAGCAAGCCGTACCGTCGTAGCCCACCGCCGCCGTTCACCACATCTAGTGGTCTGCAGTCAATCGGTGGAAAGACTCGCCAGAGTGCCAAGCAGATCACTCGTTACTTCCAGGATCTCTACGCCTCAGACGGTGTGGTCACCTACATCCGTACCGTATCAGTTGTGGCGGCTCCAGAAGCCATTATTGAAGCTCGAGCCGAAATCAAGAAGCAGTTCGGCGCCGCTCTGCTCCCCAGTACTCCTCGTGTCTACAAGGACAAGGGCTCCGGCAACAGCGGGCACGAGTGCATCCGCCCAGTGCTTGACGACAAGACCGGTAAGCTCGTAAGCAAGCGCTACTCGGACGCTAAAAAGCAGGAAGTCTTTGACCTTATCCGGCTTCGCTTCCTCGCTTCACAGGCCATCGATTGTGAAGGCACGACTTGGACCGCTACCATCGCAGCCTCTGACAAGAAGGCTAAGTTCAGTGCTAGCGAGACAGAGATCCACGAACCCGGCTGGACAACCATCTATCAGGTAGACGAAGAGGTCGGCGCCTAAAGCGCTGGCTCACGAGTAAAGGACACAAAACATGGCTGACTACAACTTTCTAGCAACTTTGAACGTGATGGAGCTTATGTTCCACGACGAAGACTTCCGCGACGACCTCACCGAGGCGCTTGCTGACGAGTCCGGTGAGACACTGGTGGCTTCGGTGCTTCTGAACGCCTACCCCGAGGCTGACGAGGAAACCATCGTAGAGTACGCTCGCATCTTCTCTTCCGAGCTCATCGTGGAGGCCGCCGCGCTGGTGGATACTGTAGAGACTGACAAAGAGGTACTCATTAGCCTCCGCGACCTGCTCGGCGGCGACAAGGAACTACGTAAGTCACTTACTCTTCGTGAGGCGCACACTCTAGTGAAGGCACTCCGTGAGGGCGAGGTTGCAGAGCTGAGCTTGCTCGACCAGCTCACCGGTAGCTACCTCATCGTAAAGGCCTACAGCATCGACTGATAGTGATGAACACCGGTCTTATAGCTCATTAGATAGCTATAAGACAACACTACGCTTCAGGAGAATCATCGTGAGTAATCGGTACCACATCAGCCCGCGCACCGGCCTGCCGAACATCTGTCGTGCTAAGTCAGCCAATAGCTGCCCGATTGTAGGGGCCGACGGCGATCACTTCGACAGCAAAGAAGATGCGCGAGAGCACACCGAGAAGAGCTTGAGCAGAGAACACGGCATCAAGTCGCTCTCAAAGAAGAAGCCTGTAGTAACCAAGCCGCTCATCCCTGCTCAGCCGGTTACTCGTGAGCGCCACGCGGTAAAGCTTGCTAACGCCGATGCGCTAGCTCTGTTAAACGACGATGATAAGAAGAGGGAATTCTTGAACTCTCTTCCTCTAGACTTGGATGAGAATGAAGAGCAAGAGTTCAAGTCTTTAGTCGAAGACTTCACTAAGATCAGCTACACTGAGGAAAAATTCCCCAAGAAGACGTTTAGACGCCGGTACAAGGTTGCTATGGCGCTCAACAACGTGGATGGTATGAGAGAAGCTCTGAAACGCTACGATTCAACTGTTCACTTCAAACTGCAGCGATACCCCATGCTGTACAGCAGGCAAATTGAAGCTCAAGAGAAGCTCAAGCCACGTATTAGAGCTATGGACATCAAGCTTAGACAGCTAACTGCTAACAGGGAGTTAGTAGCGCAGAGTGACGTTGCCGCAAGTAATAACACTCTTGAGACAGCTATTACGCTTCCTGACTTCAAAGCTTTCGCGAGTAACGTCGGTAAGTGGTTTAGTCGCCGTCGAAACAGAGACGCTGAATAAAGACGAATGGGAGCAACTAGCTATTGGTTGCTCCCATTCGTTTCAGAGTGAGAGTTTAGGAGTAAGCTATGGCTAGAAGGTGGCACGTAAATCCGGAAACCGGTGAGCCTGGTAGATGCAGAGCGCTGCTCAAGTGTCGGTTCGAAGGAAAGAGCGAACACTTTGATACTCAAGAAGAAGCCAGAGAAGCTATAGAAAAAATCTACGAGACCATAAGCTACCAAGCACTTGCTAGCGTATCGCGAGTACCGGCAGTAGCCTTAGATGACTATGTCCATGTGTTTGACCCTGAATACAGAGACAAGAGTGATCAAGCATCGTACAGAGATGGACGTAAACAGGCTTTTCAGAGCCGTTTTAATAGCTTTCCTAGGCACATCCAGAATGCGTTCTTTATTTACTGGAACGAAGAAAGGTCAGCTGAGATAAACGGTCTTCTCTGGGAAACGATTGAGCCATCAACAATTTCAAGCATCAAACTAGCCGAGTATAAAAAGACGGTGAAAACGCTCGATAGCTACATCGCTATAACTGCTAAGAAGCATGATCAGTTGATCTTCAAAGGTATTCCCCTCAAATCAGAAGTAGCTTATCAAGCTGCTTTGCAAAAACTCAGCAAGCTTACTCCAGGCGATGTCACATCATCACCTGGCTTCGTAAGTACTAGCGTTTCACACGATACGGCTTTCGGCTTTACAGGGGCTCGTAGTGGTATCATACTAGAGATAGCCGATAGTAGTGGTGGGTTTGTCGATGAGATAGCTGAGGAAATAATCCTTGCTAGAAACACACAGCTTGTCTTTATGGGCTACGAAGTTGACGAACTTCGAAACATTATCTATGTGAGGATGAGGCAACTATGAGCACTAACACTGAAAACGAAGACAGCTACTTCGGTAACACATCAACTCCCGAAGAAGACAAGCTTCTCGCGGAGCTTCCTGCTGACGAGGCGCGCATGCTCGCTCGCGAGATCATGAGCCGCACTAGAGCTCGCTTCAAAGGAGTCGAAGACAGGCTAGCTGGAGACCCTGAGGATCTATTCAAAGGCTTCTCTCGACCGAAGACCGACGAAGATCCTGAGTGGCTCAAGGATTGATAAGCTTAGTGTAGCTGAAAAGCACGTCCTGCCCACGAAGAAGTTGGTAGGATTCAACACTAACGAGACGCAGGTACGCTAAATGAGAACCAAGACTGACAAGCTCTTCGGTAAACAGCTCACTAACAAAGAGGCTTTGAAGCTCGTAAGCCTACCGCCGGCTGAAGCGAAGGCTTTAGCTCAGCGAGTACTTGACCGCACAGAGGATACCCGCACCGGCGTCGTAAGAAGCCTGGATGGTTCTGTTGTGGTCAACGGCTTCCAGGCTCAGCTTACGGCTGCCTTGGCCAGCGCTCGCCACGAAAAGGCGTCTGAAGAAGCGATGCCTGCCCTATCAGAGGACGAACTATGGCTCTCAAAGATCTAAAGCCCGGCACCGCTGTAAAGCTGAGCAAGCTATCCAACGAGGAGCATAAGACTACTCCTCCAGGCCGTTTCTCCGAGGTGAAGCTAGTGTCCGAGCTAGAGAGCCGCGACATCGGACGACCTTCAACCTTCTCCTCCATCGTTTCGCTCATCCAGGATAGAGGCTACGTAGCGAAGAAAGGTACACAGCTATACCCCACCGCTCTCGGCTTCGCTGTAGCACGTTTGCTCGCTGCAAAGTTCCCCTCCTTTACCGCCTACGACTACACAGCGAAGATGGAGACCGCGCTCGACGGCATCGCCGATGGGCAGCAGAATCGTTCACAGTTCCTCTCTGGCTTCTGGAACGGCAAAGACGGCTTCGCTAACGTTCTCGAAGAGCTTTCCAAGAACATCGACTTCAAAGAGCTCGAGCAGTACTCCACCATCGACCTCCACAACGGGTACTCCGTACGCTTCAGCAAGTTCGGTACCTTTCTCCAGGATGACAACGGTGTCCCTAACGAGAAGGGTTACCTCCCCTCCGCAAGGCTCGACGACGCTGTAGACGTTTGGGAGTACAAAGAAGCTGAAGTCTGCCGTACGGCGATGGAGAACGCTGTCAATAAGATCGAGTCACGAGATCTCGGCATTCTGGAAGCTGGAGAGTACGAAGGCTGGTCAGTTGTGGCTCGCGATGGTCGCCTCGGCCCGTATCTCCAGGCTCTTCACCCAAACAACATAAAGGCCATCGAGGCTGGTAAGAAGCCTGCCGCCTCCGTACCGAAGCCGATCAATCAGCCTCTTCCAGAAGGCATGACGATTGAGACTGTAGAGATGAAGGACATCGCTCAGCTCTTCGCAGACGTGAAGCTCCCGCGCTGGTCAAACGACAAGAAGTGGCTCGTCGGCATCGGCAAGAAAGGTGCCTACATCGGCCGTAAAGCCTCACCGCGTGGTCGCCCTGTCTTTAGGTCACTTCCGGAAGAGCATGACCCTAAGCGTATCCCGTTTGAAGATGTTCAGCGCCTGTGGGACGAGGCTGTAGCGGCGGCTGATGCTAAGGCTAAAGAGAAGGCTGAGAAGGCAGCGGCCAAGCCTAAGCCTGCTACCAAAGCCGCGCCGAAATCGAAGGCTCCGGCTAAAGCACCGGCGAAGGCTAGAGCTCCCCGTAAGGCTCCTGTGAAGAAGTGACAGTCCTGTCTAAAGGTGATATGACTTATGACCGCAAGACAAGAACACCAGGACGTGATTTTCACAGTGAGTACCACAGTAGAACCAGTAACAAAGCCAATACCGCGTATCCAGCTATCCCCTGAAACAGAAGCTATAATCGTTCTCAGTATCGACTAAACTGTCACATTATCGGCGTTGCTAACTTAGCAGGCTAGCCGATAGTGTCACCATAGACTTTAGAGCAAAGGATGTCTATGTCGTCTCCTAGAATCGGGACTTACAATGTTCTCATTCCACGAACAGACACACCCGGTAAAGGAGTAGATCTCTGGCTTTCTCGTAGAGAAGATGTCGTCGAGACTATCCTAGAGGAGTTTGACATCGTTGGGCTTCAAGAGTGCAGCTTTAACGAGGACTACCGTCAGGGTGAGTACATCACCGAGCGGCTGCTTGAAGAAGGTTGGCACACCTACAACCCGTCAGAGCACAAGCTGTTCAACGACCGATTCCACGAGCGCATTCCGATCTTTTGGCGTCCGGAGGCTTTCCATGTAGATAGTGCTGCTCAGCTGCTCATGTCTTCCTGGACTCCAGAAGAGCTCGAGCAGGTGCCGATTCTAGAGAACCGCTACGCTAGTTTCGTCAAAGGTCGACTACCCGGCGGCAAGCATCTCATGTTCTTCACGCTTCACCTGCAGCACCAGACCTCGGCGGCTTCGCAGCTCGAAAGCTCTTTCGCTCATCTAAAGCGCGAAGAGTCACAGCGCAGACTTCTGCAAGCTCTCATGAAGACTCGTCGTGCTGAAGAGTCGGTGGTGATCGCCGGTGACTTCAACACTGGAGAACCACTGCGCTTGCTTGAGCAGGCCGGCTTCAAAGAGATCTCAACGGTGGCTAAGTCACTAGAGCGTTGGGAGCACAATAGCTTCCACGATTGGGAAGCACCCCTCGGTGGAGAACACTTTGATCGGGTCTTCGTCACTCCGGAGCTAGAAGGCGGCGACGCTCGCATCGGCGAGAGCCTTGCTAGTGACCATTTCCCGGTGAGCTACCGATTGCCGGAGCTTGCTCGAGTGAGCTCAATGGTCGATACTTTCGCTCTTACGTCGGTCTAGATCAAAAGTACTGTACTACAAGCAAAGCTTCTTTCGTCGGTACGATACCGGTACCTAGACTTCTCCTACAGAAAGTAGCAGCCATGACGATCAAAGAAGCTGAATCCGCCGTTAGTTCGGTTTACGCCTACAACAAGGGGCGAGAAGCTAAGATTACTCGCGTCATCACAGTAATCGCTTATGCTTTCATAGCTACTCTCGCAGTCGGCCTAGTTACTACATTCTTCACTGACCTTCTTGGCGGTGTTCTTCTCATCATTGGTATCAGTGGCGCATTCCTGACTGTAATGACCTGGGTCCTCACTATGGCTTTTATGGAGGGCTCAGGAACTCACGGGGTTGAGAGGAACCTTCACAAAGCTAGAATTGAGTTTGTAACCTCACGCGGTTTCTTAATTCCTTCCGGCTCGTTCGAGCAGCTCGACTTCCCCTGGACTCCTGCTGAAAATGTGGACGCTGTCTACGGTATCGCCCGCCTGCAGGATCGAGAGACTAACAAGCTAGTCGACATCACTCTAGAGCACCGCGCAGGCGAAGGCTTCGTACTTCGTGACGCTCGCGGAAAGATTCGACGCCCTGAGGGCAACGTAGCTAAGATGCTGTCTGCGTAAGACTTCACACTACGAGCTAGCCGTGTGATAAGGTGGCCTAGAATTTGTAACAGCCACCACCTAGAGTAGGACTCCATGACTCACGAACTCACATACTCTAACGGAGCGATGGTCGCCAAGGACAAGGTCGTCGTCGGCGGCTTCCTCCGCGAGGTGATCGCCAAGACGGACGAGAACCGACGCTACTCCGGTAGCATCTGGGATCTCGCCAATCTGGTTAAGAAGCACATGGACAACTACGAGCCCGGCACCGGCTCAGTGGACGGCGATGTTCGGCTGGTGCGCGTCCCCACCGAGAACTTCTACACCAACATCGTGCCGATCACCGCGGAAAACGTCTCTCGGGTGAAGATCAAGTACGAGCCTCGAGTCACCGGTGAGGCTCCGGCCACGAAGTCAGTGATCGAGTCTGACGAGCTGATCCCGGCCGCCGTAGTGAAGATCGTGATCTACCGAGCCGATGTGCTGGCAAAGGACGACGGTCGCACCTCCGACGCTGAGTGGGAGATCGTCGCGGTGCTTGCTCAGCCGCAGGAGCACGTGCCGATGCACCCGACGGTGATGGCGCGCAACGCTCTCAACCTCACCGGCGGAACGCTTCGCGAGTACACCAACGTCGAGTGGGCCGAGGCGGTTCAGTTCTGGCAGGAGCACGTCTACCTCGAGGCTACGAAGGCCTGACATGACTGACGAGATCCACGAGCTTCTAGTAAGCGACATCGTAGAAAACTACAGGCCGGTCTACCCTACAGACGGTGGCGATTGGCAGGACACTGTCGAGTATCTTTATGCCAACGAGCGTGAGCGTATGGAGCAGCTGTTCGAGAGCATCAAGGTGGGAGGCTTTCAAGAGCCGATCACGCTTTCCGAAGACGATGATGATCCTCGAGTCAACAACGGTACTCACCGTGTGGCAGCGGCGCTCTACCATGGCTTAGTGACGCTACCAGCGCGCTACGGTTACCTGGAGTACGATCCGAAGCAACGTTACCTCCGTGCCACCATCGAGCTTAGAGACGCAGCTAGCGTCGATAGAGATGAGGACGATCTTCTCATCGACACCCTCTGCTCCTGGCCGCTAGACAACAAAACCTGGATCACAGCTGATCTCATCAGTGGTAGCGCCTCGGGTTGGGAGATTTACTTTGACCAGACCGATCTCGCGCTAGCATCGAAAATGAAGAAGAAGATCATGAAGATCCTCGGTGATAAGCTCCCTATCTACGACTTCAAAGTTACCATGTCTCACAAAGCCACAGGAGAAGACTAATGGCCAAATCATATAGCGACTACAACTTCACGCCGACTGAAGATCTGGTGCTTGAGGTGCTCACCGCTCGTAAGCGCTTGGGTGAGGATGTCTGGACTCTTTCGAGCCGCAACAACCAGGCGCTCGACAAGCTTGAGGCCAAGGGGCTTGTCGGGTACAAGTCGGCCAGCATTGAGGGTTACTCTCTTGTCTGGCTTACCAACGATGGTGTCAAGCTCTTGTTCAAGAACAAGTACCGCGCTCCGGTGAAGTTCTCGGAGCTCAAGGAGCGCCAGAAGACGCTCCGTAAGGCGGCTAACTCGTAAGAGACTCGCTCGAACTAGTATCCCCAGCTGCGAAGTTTCCTATAGCTTTTTCAACTGGGGATACTAGTAAGCACTATAGCTGAGAGTTTATCTAAAAGTGATATTCCTCAACATTGTGCAACTCGACACCTAGGGATTCTAGCCTTCATGGCAAAACATCTAAATCAAGTAACTACGAAACCAAAAACGCAACATCGTGACGGTGGACTCAACACTCTTCGTCACTCTCACGCTGTTCAGTACCCAGTAACCGGAGCCATCGCTATCGGCCTCATCCTCGGCATAGGCTTACCAGCTACAGCAGCTCCTATGAGTGCCGATGCACCGGTGGTGAATGAGAACACCGATGTCACCAAGCCGGCTAATCAGACTCTCAAAGTCTCTAACGCCGTTGTCGATGTCGATGTGTCACGCGACGGATACACTGCAACCGATCCTGCTATCATCGCCGCCATGCGTGAGGCTGAAGCTATTGAAGAGGCTCGTGTAGCCGCCGAAGCTAAAGCCGCAGAAGATGCGCGGCTTGCTGAAGAGGCTCGAGTTCAGGCAGCTGCTCAAGCCAAAGTAACGCCTGGAGCTATCAAAGGTAACTTCACAGTAAATCCTCCGGCTACTGCTTTTAGCGGAGACGCTGTAGTTGCCTACGCCGAGCAGTTCGTCGGTGTGGTGCCTTACGGCCACGGGAACAGTCCGAGTGACAGCTTCTCATGCGACGGTCTAGTGCAGTACGTCTTCGGACAGTTCGGCATCAGCCTGCCACGAGGCGTAACTAGCCAGGCAGCACTCGGTACGCCGATTTCGGCTTCCGATGCTCGCGCCGGTGACGTGGTCGTTTGGCCTGGACAGCATATCGGGATCTACGACGGCCACGGCGGGATCATCCACTCGCCGAACTTCGGTCGTAAGGTGACGCACGCTAACTTCCTCTGGGGAAGCTACCAGTTCTACCGTTTCGCCTGATTCACCTGATTTCTAGCCCCGCCCATTTGTTTGAGCGGGGCTAGAAGCCTTATCGCTATGTGACAACACTTGTTGACAGGTCCAAGCAGCCCGAAAGCGTTGTGGAGAGGCTACACCTGTGATACAGTTGGCTTCGTAGAGGTCTACTAGGACCTGAGAACGCTATTGGTAGGATATCTTCATGGCAGACAACAAGACTTTTCTCGAGAAGTACACCGAGATGCTCACCTCTGGAGCCGGTTCAGCGATGGAAAAGCTTCAGGCTTCCATGGGTGGCGCAGAACCTAAGCCTACGGTGGAGGTGACTAAAGAGCGCGAGATCCCTGAGTTCTTACGGATGCAGAATCCGGAGCACATCCCCACCGCGAGTGACATCCTCGGCGTGGCGCAGGAGAAGCCCTCCAACACTCAGAAGCCGGCTGAGCAGGCGGTGGAGAAGGAAGAGGAGCCCGAGCTCCCGCCGGAGACCATGGACGACGTGCTCAAGGAGCTGGACGCGCTCATCGGGCTCGAAGAGATCAAGAGTAACATCCGCACTCTCGTGAACCTCTTGAAGATTCAGGACGAGCGTCGTAAGCATGACCTTCCGGTCGTGGACATCGGTCTTCACCAGGCGTACCTCGGTAACCCCGGTACCGGTAAGACCACCATCGCTCGCATCATCGGGCGCATCTACAAGGCTTCGGGCCGGCTTTCCAAGGGCCACCTCATCGAGACCGACCGCTCCGGTCTGGTCGGTGGCTACGTCGGTCAGACCGCCATCAAGACACTCGAGCAGCTCGAGGCAGCCGCCGGTGGAGTGCTCTTCGTGGACGAGGCCTACTCGCTCGTTCCTGAGTCCGGTGAGAGTGACTTCGGCCAGGAGGCCATCACCACCATCCTGAAGTTCATGGAGGACAACCGCGACGACTTCGTTCTCATCGCCGCCGGTTACCCCAACGAGATGCAGCGATTCCTGGACAGTAACCCCGGTTTCGTCAGCCGCTTCAACGACACCATCCACTTCCCCGACTACACCGCCGAAGAGCTCTACTCGATCTTCGACGGGATCGCCAAGAAGAGCAACTACTCTGTCCCGAAGCCGGTGGCTGAGAAGATCAAGGCCGACTTCACCTGGTTCATCGAGAACAAGAACCAGAACTTCGCCAACGGTCGTCTGGCTCGCAAGTACTTCGAGGCCATCGTCGAGACTCAGGCTAACCGCCTCTCGAAGAGCACCAAGGAGATCACGAAGAACCAGCTTCGTCGCGTGACTCTCAAGGATCTCCCTGAGAACCTGGCGAAGCTGGTCTGATGTCCTTCATCGAAAAGTTAGACCGAATCAAGCCGTTGCAGCTGGTGCGCGGGCCTCTCAGCCTCTTCGCCGGTGTTGCGTGGTTGTTCAAGCACCCGAAGTACTTGCTGCTAGGAGCCCTACCAGCTGTTGTAGCAGGTGTTCTCCTGGTGGCAGGCCTCGTGACGCTCGTTGTCTTCAGTGGAGGTATCGCCTCGGTGATCGACCCGCTTCTCACCAACCTGCCGGAGTGGATTTCTAGTACTATTCACTTGACTCTGCAGGGCGCAATCATCATCGGCGGTGCTGTTCTCAGCTACGTCTTGTTCACAGCGTTGGCTCTCGCAATCGGCGATCCGATCTACTCGAAGATCTCCGAAGTGGTGGATGCTGAAGCCGGAGTAAAGCTGCCTGAAACATCCTGGCTGCTAGGCGTCAAGGATGCTTTACTCCTCGTGCTTAAAGGCTTGCTCGTGGCGATACTCGCTTTTGTAGTGAGTTTGATACCTGCAGTCGGTACTTTGCTAGCCTTTGGTGTAACGTGGACACTACTTCCGTTTATCCTAGCTGAAGATCTTTTAGGGCGCACACTTGTGCCTCGCGGCATTGTGGCTCAGGATAAGACGAAGTTGCTACTCCATGATAAGCGTGCTGCTTGGGGTTTTGGCACTACTTGCCAGTTCCTCTTCGCCTTACCGCTCATCCCTGTAATTGTGATGCCGGCGGCTATCGCCGGTGCTGCTCTACTAGCGCAGGAACTTGTCGAAGAGCAAGCAGCTGTGCCGAACATCGAATCGAACTGAGAAAGGTACACTCATGAGTTACCGTAATAGAGTTCTAGCGCTGGTGACAGTGGGGCTCGCCGCGGCGGTCACGGTCACCGGGCTGGCCACGGCGCCTACACAGGCTTTCGCAGCCGATAAAGATAACACCGAGCTCACCAAGGTGATCTTGGACGAGCTTGACTCGGATGACATCGTTGTGATCGAGCCTGGCGAGCTCTCCAACGTGGAGCTTCTTGAGGACGCCACGCTTGCTTCCTACACTTCGTTCGTAGCCGTAGGCGAATCTTCGCTCGACGGCTACGAGCCGCAGCAGCTGTCTGACTTCATCCTCGCAGAGAACGGCTACGACGCTGATTACGCTCTGAACCTACTGGTTGTGAAGGGCGACAACGACTACAAGACCTATGTCTCGGCCGGAGATCCTGAGCTCACGCTCAAGGTGAAGAACATCCTCGGCTTTGAGCCTGGCGCAAGCTTCGCGGTCTCGGATGACCCGGGCTGGGACATTCTTCGCAACGCTGACAAGATCTACGACGCTCAGTCGAACACCGGTGAGCCGGTAGATGGCTGGATCGTCGTGAAAGTCTTCGGCGGAATCATGGGTGGTGGCTTGACCGTCGTTGCTCTTGCTCTCGGCATCCCCGCTTTCTTGGATCACCGTAGCGATACGGAGTACGACCGTCGCCGCAAGAAGGAAAAGAAGAACAGAGACAAGGCAGCTAAGAAGCGCGCTAAGGACGAGGAGCGTGAGAAGAAGCTTGTCGAAGCTCGTAAGGAGAAGGCTCGACGCGCTCTAGAGGCCGATGCGGCTCCGGTTACGCCGAAGCTCGATGAGAAGCTTACGGAGCTCAACAAGGCTAACAAGGTAATCGCTAACGACGATCCGAAGCTTTCCGAAGCCATCACCAAGATGCTCTCGCGTTTCGCGGAGCTTCGTAGTGCGATCAACCTCATGGCTGCTGACAACGTGAAGCGCGACATCCTCTACGTGGAGTACACCGACCGCTTTGAGCGACTTGTTACTCTCATCGGCCCGCGCTACTACCAGGACATCAAGAACAACCCTGACCACTGGCGCGACCCGGAGGGCAAGCTGAGCTCTATCCGAGCTACGTTCTACAGCACTTCGGATCAGATCCTGGAGAGCATCATCCAGCTCAAGGAGGGCTCAGAGTTCGAGTTCGCCAGCTCCATCGACGGAATACTCGGCTTCAAGATCCCCTCGGCTAGGGATATGCTCAAGTAAGCCCCCTGATGATTGCTGGGTTAGTCTCGATAGTATAACTACTATGAGTACTGAACCAGCAATCATCATCCTAGCCGCAGGCCGCGGAAGCCGCCTCGGAGGAAACGTACCCAAGCCACTAACTCAGCTCACCGACGGCCGCACGATTCTCCAGCAACAGCTTGAGAACATCGTTGCGGCTTTTGGTGAAAGCGCCCTCAAGCGTACCTTTGTAGTCGTAGGCTACAAGTTCGAGAAGCTCATCGAAGCGCTTCCCGCCGGTGTTAAGCCGATCCACAACCCTGATTGGGATAGCTCAAACACCTCTAAGTCCGTACTCCACGCACTTCGTGTTCTCAGTCGGCACACCGGCGCTATCTGGATGAACGGTGACGTAGTCTTCTCGCCGTTAGTCCTTGGTAGAGCCATTCCGTTCATTGAGCAGCGCGCATCCTTCATGGCTGTTGTCGAAGGCCAGACCGCTGACGAAGAGATGAAGTACTCGCTGAACGAAGACGGCACTATCTCGAAAGTATCGAAGGAGAACAAGCGAGGCGTAGGTGAAGCCGTAGGTATCAACTACGTAGCACCGCACGACATGCTAGATCTCATGAGCGAGCTTCGTCAGGTTGAAGCCAACGCTTACTTTGAGGCCGGTATCGAGCGCACTATTCAGCGTGGCCTATCGTGGCACCCTCTACCGGTGACCGGCCTTTACGCTGTAGAGATCGACTTCGCCGAAGATCTGGTTCGTGCTAACTCGGTGTTGGATGAGTTTGCTCACGAACCTTCCGAAAGCTGAGTAAGCTTTTACTCGATAGAGGTCGACAAAGCCGCCGGCTCGTGATACTGTGTGAACTATAGGTTTAGTAAGCTCTCCACAGGTAAAGAGGACTCCATGAAGCTCCCAGCTATCATCCACTCCATTCCGCTGTACACCGGTCTAGCCACAGGCTCCGCCGCAGCGATTGCAGTCGGATTCATCCCCGGCGTGCTTCCGGTTGCGGCTGGAGCTGCCGGCGTGCTTGCCTTCGCCGGTGGCCTCATCGGCACGTCCTTCGAGCGTAAGGAAAAGAACGAGGACGAGCTCGAGGTCGCTCCGGTCGAGGTTAGCCCCTCGCTTCCGGACGAGCTGAAGGCTCAGGTTCTTCGCCTGCGCAAGATCGTGCTGCTTCATGCAAGTGTTGACAGCCCCGTCTTCACTGAGATCAACAGCATCCTGGCTCTCTCGCAGGAGCTCTTCAACCGCATCATGGCGAAGCAGGAGTCGCAGGCTCACCGCCTCGCCGCTGTGAACTACACGGACACGCTCAAGAAGCTGAACCGCGCGCTCGACAGTGACTACTACCTCGACATCAAGAAGAACCCGCGCCTGTGGAGTGCTCCTGAACAGCGCATCCAGGCTGTGGAGAAGGCGGTCGAGGCTACTGAGCACCAGCTCGTCCGCAACATCCAGCAGGTCAACGCAAGCCAGGACATCGAGTACGAGATCTCGCTCGAGTCGCTCACGAACTCCATGGACAGTGCCGACGTTAGCGGTCTCACCCAGTAAGGTTGACAGGATTTCTACAGCCTGTTAGCATCGAAACATCCCCGATACTTGCTTCACCAAAAGGAGAATGATGAATAAGGTACGCCGTTCCGCTGGCCTGCTCGGCGCAGTTGTTGCTGCATCGTTGCTGCTCGCAGGTTGCACCGGCTCCACGCCGGAGACAACCCCCAACGGTGCCTCCAACGGCGCCGTCCCCGGTGCAGACGGTTGCACCCCTCTGGTCGTCGCCACTTCATCCGAGAAGGTGAACCTCGTCGAGAAGCTCGGTGAGAAGTTCAAGGACTCGTCCGAGGCCAAGGGTCTCGACAAGTGCGTCAGCGTCTTCCCGATCAACGTCTCCTCCGGTAACGGCGCCAAGGCGCTCATCCCGAACCCGCAGGCCTGGCCTGAGCTCGACCCCGAGTGGCAGCCCACCATCTGGTCCCCCGCCTCGAGCGTCTGGATCGACCGTGTCGCGGCCGCCGGTAACGAGGCGCTCGTCGCCAACCCCACGCAGTTCACGCAGACTCCGATCGTCTTCGGTGTCCCCGAGAGCATGGCAAAGGCGCTCGACTACCCGAACAAGCCGATCTCCTACAAGGACCTCGAGTCGTACATCGGCAACCCCGAGGGCTGGGGCGCGCTCGGTAAGCCGCTCTGGGGCTCGTTCAAGATCGCCAAGACCAACCCCAACACCTCGACCGCCGGTCTTTCGGTCATCCTCTCGCAGTCCTACGCTGCAAGCGGTAAGACGGCTGACCTCACCGTCGATGACGTGAACGCTGCTGAGGACTTCTCACGTACGTTCGAGTCCGGTGCGATCCACTACGGTGACACCACCGGTAAGGTGCTCACCACGCTCTACAACGCTACGCAGAACGGTTCTTCCGGTTCCGCCTACGTCTCGGCCATCGCGCTCGAGGAGACCTCGCTCTTCTGGTACAACAAGGGTAACCCCGACAGCCACACCGTTCAGCCCGGTGAGACGCTGACTCCTCCGAAGGAAAAGCTGGTGGCTGTCTACCCCACCGAGGGCTCCATGCGAAGCGACAACCCCGCCGTTGTCCTGAACTCGCCTTGGGTGACTGACGAGCAGAAGGTCGCTGGAGCTTCGTTCCTCGAGTTCCTCAACACCAAGCCTGCTCAGGAGACTCTCCCCGAGTTCGGCTTCCGCCCGCTCGACGAGTCGGTGGACGTGAGCAAGAACCTCAACGGTTCTGTCGGCATCGACCCCACTCAGCCTACGGTTGATCTTCCGAAGCCTTCAGCCGAGGTTGTTTCCGCCGCGCTTGACCAGTGGACCGAAATCCGCAAGCCGTCGGCTGTTCTCGAAGTGATCGACATCTCCGGCTCCATGGACGACGGCATCGGTGACGGTCGCTCGAAGCTCGACGGTGCCATCGACGGTGCTGTCTCAACCCTGAACAACTTCCGCTCCACGGATGAGATCGGTGTCTGGGCCTTCACCACCGGCCTGCCTGACACTGGGCTCGGTGAGAACGTTGCTCCGGTCTACGACTTCGGTGCTCTCAACGGCAACAAGGAGAAGATCGGTGGCTCCATCGAGGATCTGGTCTACAGCAACCGTCAGGGCACCCCGCTCTACGACGCGATCAGCACCAGCTACGACTTCATGAACGAGAAGGCTGAGACCGGCCGGATCAACGCGATCATCGTGCTCTCGGACGGTCAGGATACTGACTCGAAGACCTCGCTCGAGTCGCTGCTCGTGAAGCTGAACCAGAAGGGTGAGGGTTCGAACGACAACCCTGTCCGCGTCTTCACCATCGCTTACGGCGACGGGGCTGACAAGGAAATCCTTCAGAAGATCTCCACCGCCACCGGTGGACAGATGTTCGACGCAACGGATCCCAAGAAGATCCAGGACGTGTTCCAGTCGGTCGTCAACAACTTCTAACAGTAACTGAATAGCTCAAGGAGGGCGTAGGCTTCGGCTTGCGCCCTCCAAGAGTAGGTACTATAGCCTTGACTAGAAATAACTCTTAGCGAAACTTCGTAAGGGGTTGCAAGCTACTCTGATTCGTGTAGTATAGAGCTATACGTCTCATCACAAAGGACTCTAGGAGCAACGTGAAGAAGCCACTCGCCATCGGCGCGCTCGTCGCAGGCACGATTACCTCGGTGCTAGTCGCCGGCCCCGCCTTCGCTGACAGCAGCGACTACATCGCCGATGCCGTAAGCTCACTGCAGAGCGGCTCGAGCTACGTCTCCGCTGACTCCGGTGCGGCCGATGTCTCCGGCTTTGACGGTGGCCCGGTGGCCGTCGTCGTAGCTCCGATCAACGGAGTCGACACTCTCACTCCGGTGCAGATGGCCTCACAGATCAAGGGCCAGCTCGGCGACCAGTACGAGACCGTCATTGTGGTGAACACTGACTCCAGCAGCGGTCAGGCCTACGGCGTGGTCCCTGGAGAGAGCTCCTCTGTTGTTCTCCCGATCCTGGCCGGTGGCCGTGGCGTCGAGAACCTCAACATGAACCAGGCGCAGATCGAGGCGGCTGTGGCACAGACCGTCACCTCAACTTCCACAAGCACTGACGACAGCGGCTTCGACGGTGGAGCCGTTCTTGGCGCCGGCGGTGGCTTGCTCGGTGCGGTGCTCATCGGTACCGCCATCGTGTTCCTCTTCCGCCGCAGGGGCACCAAGGTCAAGGCCATCACAAGCCGAGACATCAAAAGCGAAGAGATGCGCGACGCCATGGAGGAGCTTGGTCGTCTGACTGAGAAGCACACGGCGAAGAAGTACCCCACCGCCAAGCCTCTCCAGAGCATCCTGGCCCATCTGAACGACCTGTTCTCGCGCATTCAGAAGAAGGGTGCTGGCAACCAGAAGGCTCTCGCCGAGGTGGAGTACGCCAACACCATCCAGAAGTTGAACAACGCTCTCGGCGCCGACTACTACCTGGACATCGCCGGCAACAGCAACCTCTGGGACAACGGCGAGCAGCGACTCCGCGAGGTGGAAGCCGCCGTTCGAGCTGTCGATGAGCAGGTTCTTCACAACATCCGCCAGGTGAACTCTTCCAAGGACCTCGACTTCCGAGTGGCCCTGGAGGGTATGCTTCGCTCCGTCGATCAGGCCAGCGCTTCTGACATGATCCGCAAGCCGAGCACCGGCCGTCGCTGATCTCGGTTCTACAAACTTTCCCATCCGTACCACTCTGAAAAGGACTCAAAATGACTGACGCAAACCCCACCGACAACACCATCCCCGAGGCCGTTGTAGTAGACGGCGCTGAGTCCACCGGTGACTTCCGTGCTCGCGTCACCCCGGAAGAGCTCGCAGCCATCAAGGCGTTCGCTCCTACGCTCATCGAGATGCTGAAGAACAACCCGGCCGCTTTCGACGAGTTCATCGAGACCGCCGACGACGAGATCGGCGAGGTTGCTCAGCCTGACCTCACCGTCGACCCGACCCCGACGCTCCCCGAGGTCGAAGAGCCCGCTCCCACCGTTGAGAGCCGCTTCTCCGGCATCTTCAAGAAGGTTCAGGCCAAGGTCGGTAACCCGGTGGAGACGCTCAAGTCGGTTCGTGCTGACCTGCCTCAGTACCGTGCAGACATCGATGCTCGTCTGACCAAGCTCAAAGACTCCATGGTTGAGGAAGAGGAGAAGATGAAGAGCGAGATCGCCTTCGCTGCTCAGCTCGAAGAGGTTCTCGACAACTTCCGCGGTGACGCAGCTCCGGACTCATCGCTGGCCGGCACCATCGACAAGATCGAGAAGAAGCTTCTTCTCCTCCGCGTTCGTGTCGCAGCCCGTCACGCCGCTATCCCCACCATCCGTGGCGCCATCAACGGTCAGCGCGCAGTCCGCGACTTCGTCTCCAGCAAGTTCTCGAAGTAAGAATAGGGCCTCTCCATGACCACCGACGGCGGCCAGCTGCAGCTGGATGAGAACTTTCTCTTCAGCTCTCTGCTCACTCCTGCTCACATTGAGGAGATCGAAACAGAAGCTCCGGAGATTGCTCAGGCAATCATCGAAGGCAGCTACGCCGCCCCGGAGACAGCCGACTACGAGGCAGTAACGCAGCTTCAGGCCGATCTGCAGTCAACCATCGCTAAGCTTGAGCTTCGAGTCAAAAAGATGTACCGACCGTTCGCTTTGGTTAAGGCTTTCTTCGGAGAAAGCGAAAAGACTCACTCAGCAAAAGAGCTCGAAGCTAAAGCCCTCGCTGAAGAAATCGATGAGAAGACCGACCGCCTCAAAGAGTACCTCATGGCGCAACTCTCTAGCGCAAGCTACGAGGTCGCTTACGGGGCAAAGCTTGAAGCCGCATCCGACTATCTAGTTGAGAAACTCATGAACGGCAAGTTTGATCCTGAACTTGCTGAAACTCTTATGAACATTGAGTCGACTATTGAGACTATTCGTGATAGGGTTCTTCTACGACACAACGTAGGTATCCCCTCGGCTAGAGTTCTCATCAAGCTCAATCAGGGGCTCCGCGAAAATCTCGTCCCGCTCTACTTCTAATTCGCACTACCTCGCATAGGAAAGGCACCAACATGGCCGCAGCATCGGCAATCCCCGGCATCGACATGGCAGCAATGCTCGCCGACCCCGAAGTCCAGAAGCAGGCACCCCAGTCACCGCTCGAGTCAGCCCTCGCTGATGTCACGCCCACCGAGGCTTCCGCGGCCACTTCTTCCGAGGCCAAGTTCGAGTTCCGTTCGCTTCTCAGCGACGAGCAGCGTGCCGCTCTCAAGGCGTCCGCACCTGCTGTCGCCGAGAAGATGCTGAAGGACTACAACTTCATCATCAACTTCGGTGCCCCTGCGCTCGAGAAGATGAACCAGGCTTCCATCACCCTGCTCAACGAGCAGAAGGACATCAAGATCCCCGAGGCGGATCAGATCGTCAACAACCTTCTTCGTGAGATGGACGGCTACAACGCCAAGTACCGCAACATGAAGATGGAGGACATCGGCGCCAAGATCAAGAAGTTCTTCGGCGGCGCCGGCTACACCGTCAAGACCATGATCCGCGACGCCAAGCCCATCGCAAGCCGTCTCGACGAGGCTGAGGTCAAGGTTCGCGAGATGGAGCTCAACCTCGGTGCGAACACCGACCGAGCTCGCAAGCTGCACGAGCAGACGCTCGAGACCATGGACGACGTGGTCGCAGTCCTTGCCGCGCTCGAGGAGATCGCTGCTTACATCCGCGTTCGCTTCCAGAAGGCCGACGCCGTTCTTCGTGCCGCCGGCACCGACGAGCACAAGGTCGACTTCGAGGGCAAGTCCTACTCGCTCAGCGAGTTCAAGGAGTACCACGCTGACCTGGCTCAGGGTCTGTCACAGGTTGAGCAGAGCTGGTTCGACTTCCGTCAGAACTTCTTCCTCGGCTTCGCCAGCGCCCCCACGCTTCGTAACCTCATCCTGGTGAGCGCCTCCATGCAGCGTCGACTTCTGGTCTTCCGCACGCAGGGTATCCCGTCGGCTCGTCGTGGTCTCGCCATGTGGCAGCAGGCTGCACTCGCCAAGCAGGGTGCCGAGATGGGCGACGACCTGCAGAAGGCTACCAACGCCATGATCCAGAGCTCCGCTGCGGCGGCTGCCGAGGCGGTCGAGCACGTCGCTCGCGCTGCTCAGGCTCCGATCATCACCGAGGACACTGTCTTCGCCATCATCGACTCGGTGAAGAAGCAGGCCCAGTCGCTGGTGGACGCTGACCAGTGGGGCCGTGACATGCGCGCCCGCAGCCTCGGTGCGCTCGAGCGTGGTGAGAAGGAGATCGCTCACGTGGACGCTGAGGGTCGTCGCAAGATGGCCGCCAGCGCCATGGCCGCCGCCTCCTCCACCAACCTGGAGGGTGCTCCTGACCTCCCGGACGGTGACATCCTCGCTCAGCTCGGCGTGAAGAGCTAACAGCTCCAAGCTAAACGGCGGCACATCTTTTTCGATGTGCCGCCGTTCGGCGTTTAAGCTTCCTTACGCCTAGTTACGCCAGTAGGTAGGAATCACTACAGTCGGTACGCTTCGCTTTTCAGCAAGCGCCAGCATCTTCGGACGAAGATCGATAGCGGCCACGAGCCCAATCGTCTTACGGAAGTCAAGCTCAATAGAGTACTCGCTCTGTGGGTCCTTCACGATCTGGTTAGGAAGATTCTTCATGCTCTCTACGTAGCGCTGAATCTGATCAACGGCGCCGAGCATCGCCACACGTTTCACCTCAACCGCCACCGGGACGCCCTCCGGAGTAACAGCTAGGATATCCACGGCTCCGGCTCCAGTCTGGAACTCTCGCTCAATCGACGAGTAGCCCATCCCAAGTGTTTCCGGGTTAGCGAAAAGCCACTCCTGCAGATGAGCCTCGGTGCCGTCGCGCGTTAGGCCCGGATCATCGTCCTTACCTAAGAGAGGCTGCTCAAAGCTGTTGTAGACCTTGTGGAGGGTGATCTGAAGTGATTCGTGACGAGCATCGAAAGTCCAGACCTCTTCACCGACAGCGTTTTCCGTGACT
>Ga0308157_10001547_pt1 | contig 45912 bp, 50 predicted proteins | sample PhyBR1_FD_201035 | JGI IMG/M metagenome (GOLD analysis project Ga0308157, IMG submission 201035) | Phyllosphere microbial communities from UC Gill Tract Community Farm, Albany, California, United States - DLSLB.R1 | ecosystem: Host-associated > Plants > Phyllosphere > Unclassified | place: USA... | reverse complement strand
CCTTGCGGCCTTCCAGCACGGCGCGCTGGGCGCGGTAGATGTGGACGGCGGCGAACTCGCCCGCGTGATCGACGCGCAGCATTTCGGCCATGCGGGCGCGGGTCTGGCCCACGCCGGGGCGCGGCAGGGGGATGCGGCGGGCGGCGGCGACGGTGTCGGATGCGTCGGTCATGATCCCCTCTTCTTAAGCCTTGGGCGCGCGCGCGTCCTTGGGACGTTTCGCCGCCAGCAGACTGAAGATCGCCAGCGCCAAGGAGATCAGGAAGTTCCAGCCCGCCATCGAGACCCCGAGCATGCTCCAGGACACGTCGCCGCAGCCGACGATGGGTTTGATCTCGGCCGTGCCGTCGGCCAGGGCGTTCAGCGCGCTGAAGTCGATGGCGGTCGAGGGCGCGGCCGAACAGGTGGCCGGCAGGGCCCACCAATGCAGCTCGCCGCCCGCGTGGAAGCCCGCCGTAATCGCGCCGGTGAAGAAGACGGCGGCCAGCAGGAAGGAGGCGATGCGCGGCGTGCCGCGGCTGGCGCGGCTGAACACGGCCCAGAAGGTGGCGGCCCCGGCGATGGCCACGGCGGCCCAATAGACCTCGCGCTGCTTGAGGCAGAGATTGCACGGCGGCAGACCGCCGAACCGCTCGAAGGCGTGGGCCGCGCCGAGCATGGCCAGAGAGGCCGCCAGCGCGAAGGCGGTCCACCAGCGGGTCAGGAGTTGATACAGGCGCGTCATGGCGCCTTTCTTAGCCTCAGCCGAAGCCCGCGTCGATCAGTGACCGACAAGCTTGACCGCAAAGACGGCGCCGACCAGCAGGACCAGGAAAAGCACGGTGAAAAGCGCTAGCCTTTTCTCGATGACGGCCAGCATGGGCTCGCCCCAGCGCTTGAGCACAAAGGCCACCAGGAAGAAGCGGGCGCCGCGCGTGACGACGCACAAGGCGACGAACAGGGCCAGGTTGAACTGGAAGATGCCCGAGGCGATGGTGATCAGCTTGAACGGGATCGGAGTCAGCCCCTTGATCAGGATGACCCAGGCGCCGTGCTGCTGGAACAGGGCCTTGGAGGCCTCAAAGGTGTCGGCCTTGCCCAGAACCGCCAGCATCCACATCCCGACCGGCTCCAGGAAGAAGCCGATGGCGTAGCCCAGCAGGCCGCCCAGCACCGACGCCACGGTGCAGACCGTGGCGTAGAAGTAGGCGCGCTCGGGCCTGGCCAGCACCATGGGCGCCAGCATGACGTCCGGCGGAATGGGGAAGAAGGAGCTCTCCGCGAAGGAGACCACGGCCAGCGACCGGGTCGCGTGACGGTGGCGGGCCAGAGAGAAGACCCAGTCATAGAGCTTGCGAAGCATACAGGCGTCCCGGTTGAGCCTGCGGCTCTAGCAGGCTGGAAGCGCGCGCGCATCCGCCGATAATCGCCTGCGACACCGCAACGTGTCCTGTTTCGATGCAGCTCCGCCTTGCGCCCGACCGGGGCCGCCCATTAGGTTCCGCCCCAATCGGCGGCAGCAGCCGCCACAAAATACAGTGAGAGGAGACGCGTCATGCAGGACGCCGCCGCCAAACTCGACCAGGAAAACCCGCTGGGCGTGGACGGTTTCGAATTCGTCGAATTCACCGGTCCCGAGCCCGAGGCCATGGTCGCCCGGCTGGAGCTGATGGGCTTCACCCCGACCCATGTGAACCCGACCACCGACGCGGTGCGCCTGAAACAGGGCGACATCACCATGCTGGTCAACCGCACGCCCAAGGGTCAGGCGGCGGACTTCGCCAAGGACCACGGCCCCTCGGCCAACGGCATGGCCTTCCGCGTCGCTGACGCCAAGGCCGCCTTCGACGGCGCGCTGGAACGCGGCGCCGTCAAGGCCGAGGGCGTCCACGGCGGGGCGCTGGGCAACGACTATCCCTACATCCTGCAAGGCATCGGCGGCAGCCTGCTCTACGTCATCGACCAGTATGGCGAGCACGGCTCGCTGTATGACGCCTGGGACGAGATCGAGGGCTGGGAAGAGGCCGAGCGCAAGAACTCCATGGGTCTGGAGATCCTGGACCACCTGACGCACAACGTGCGTCGCGGCGAGATGCGCACCTGGTCGGGCTTCTATGGTTCGGTGTTCAACTTCGAAGAGCAGAAGTATTTCGACATCAAGGGCAAGGCCACCGGCCTGTTCTCGCAGGCCATGATCGCGCCCGACCGCGCCATCCGCATCCCGCTGAACGAGAGCCAGGACGACAACTCGCAGATCGAGGAGTTCCTGCGTCGCTATAACGGCGAAGGCATCCAGCACATCGCCCTGACCACCGAGAACATCTTCGAGACGGTCGAGGCCATGAAGGCCCGCGGCGTGGACTTCCAGGACACGATCGAGACCTATTTCGAACTGATCGACAAGCGCCTGCCCAACCATGGCGAAGACGTGGAGCGGATGCGCAAGAACCGCATCCTGATCGACGGTTCGGACGAGGAAGGCCTGCTGCTGCAGATCTTCACCCAGGACACCTTTGGTCCGATCTTCTTCGAGATCATCCAGCGCAAGGGCAATGAAGGCTTCGGCAACGGCAACTTCCAGGCCCTGTTCGACTCGATCGAGCTGGACCAGATCCGTCGCGGCGTCATCAAGGTCGATGCCTGAATGAAGATGCGGCCGCCGCACTGGCTGCCCTATCTGGGCCCTGCGTTTGCGGGACTGGCGGCGGGTTTGGCTGACAGGCAATGGCCTGAGGGTGGGTTCTGGGGAATCCTCTTGATCGCCCTGATCTTCGGCTTTGCCCCCATCGTGATCTACCGCGTCTGGAAACGACTGCACCACCGTTGAGGACTTCCTCCCCATGACCATGGGGAGGGGGGCCACGAAGTGGTGGAGGGGGCGGCGCTGACATCAGCCGCCTGTGCCGCCCCTCTCCGTCACGACCGCTTGCGCGTCCGTGCCGCCTCCCCACAGAGTGGGGAGGAAATATCCGAGGGGAAATCGCCGATGAAATCCATCCTGACCGCCACAGCCGCCCTGACAACCAGCGTCCTGGCCCTGCTGGCGTCGCCCGCGCTCGCGCAGGAGGCGCCGACCTGGTCCCTGGCCATCCACGGCGGCGCAGGCGTCATCGAGCGCGCCAGCCTGAGCCCGGAGCGCGACGCCGCCTATCGCGCCGGTCTGCAGGCGGCGCTGGACGCCGGTTCGGCCGTGCTGGCGAACGGGGGCTCGTCGCTGGACGCGGTTCAGGCCGCGGTTCAGACCATGGAGGACAATCCCTTGTTCAACGCCGGACGCGGCGCGGTCTTCACCGCCGCCGGCAAGAACGAGTTGGATGCCGCCGTAATGAACGGGTCCGACCTGACGGCGGGGGCCGTGGCCGGCCTGACCCGCACCCGCCACCCCATCGCGGCGGCGCGCGCGGTGATGGAGAAGTCGCCCCACGTCATGCTGATCGGCGAAGGCGCCGAGACCTTCGCCGCCTCGGTCGGTCTGGAGCAGGTCGAACCGGGCTTCTTCTTCACCGAGAGCCGCTGGCAGGCCCTGCTGAAGGCCCTGCGCGACAAGGGCCTGCCCCTCCCGCCGCGCCCTGAAGGCGCCCCGCCGGAACCGGCCACCTTGGCCCGGCCGGTTCCGCTGGCCTCCCTGAACGAAGCCCCGCTGGACGAGCGCAAGTTCGGCACCGTCGGCGCCGTGGCCCTGGACAGCCAGGGGCGTCTGGCCGCCGCCACCTCGACCGGCGGCATGACCGCCAAGCAATGGGGCCGGGTCGGCGACGTGCCGGTCATCGGCGCCGGCACCTACGCCTCCAACGCTGATGGCTGCGCCGTCTCGGCCACCGGCTCGGGCGAGTATTTCATCCGCGCCACCGTGGCGCGCGACATCTGCCATCGCACCGCCGAAGGCATGGCGGTCAAGCCCGCCGCTGACGCCGAGATCGCCGAGGTCGGCTCCATCGGCGGCGACGGCGGCGTCATCGTCATGGGCAAGGACGGGACGGTCGCCTTCTCGATGAACACCTCGGGCATGTATCGCGGCGAGGCCGGTTCGGGCCGCACCTCGCGTGTCGCCATCTACGCCGACGAGGAAACCCCGCGATGACCGGCAAGGTCGTCGATCTGGCGCAAAAGTTCGGCGGCTTTTCCGACCACTGGCGGCCGCGCGTCGCGGCGCAGCTGAACGGACAGGACGTGCGGCTGGTCAAGGTCCAGGGGGTCTTCCCCTGGCACAGCCACGCGGACGCCGAGGAGATGTTTCTGGTCTGGAAGGGGCGGTTCCGCGTCGAGTTCCGCGACCGCATCGAGACCCTCGGTCCCGGCCAGTTCATCGTCGTGCCGCGCGGGATCGAGCACCGCACCGCCGCCGACGAAGAGGCCGAGGTGATGATCTTCGAGCCCTCCGAAGTGATCAACACCGGCGACGCCTCGCCCTCGGACTTCACCGCGCCTTCGGGCCAGACGATTTGACCCAGCCTCTATGAGCACGCGCGACCATCCCGGCGTCATCGCCCCGCCGCCGCTGATCTATCTCGGTTTCCTGCTGGCCGGGTACGGCGTCGGCCAACTGGTCAGCGAGCCGTCGCTGGGCCTCAACGTCGATCTGCGGCGCGGACTGGCCTTTGCGCTGGTGATCGGCGGCCTGCTGCTGGACGGGATCGCGGCCGGGACCTTCCGCCGCCTGGGCACGCCGCCCGAGCCGTGGAAGCCGACCACGGCCCTGGCCACCGGCGGCCTCTACAAATACAGCCGCAACCCCATCTATGTCGGCTTCGGCATCACCTACGCCGGGTTCGCCCTGGCCATGGACAGCCCGGTCGCATTGGCCCTGCTGGTGCCCTGTCTGATCGTGATCGACCGCTTCGTCATCGCGCGTGAAGAAACCTATCTGAGCGCCAAGTTCGGCGCCGAGTATCAAGCCTACAAAGGAAAGGTCCGCCGATGGCTGTGACCCCGAACCGCCCCGCGCCCCACGCCGACGAACTGTCGGAAATGGCCATCGAGGAACTGGACGCCGCCTGCAGCCTGCACTGGGTCGAGATGAAATCCGTCACCCCCTGGGGCGACACCTATGAAGGCACGGCCCCGTCCGGCCGCGCGGTCGAGATCGAGCGTCGCTACCTGTGGGCGCATGAGCCCGCGGGCGCCATCGCCGTCGAGGTCGAGGTGCGCGACCCGGCCCTGCGCACCGGGGCTGAGGCCCGCGCCGTGATCTCGCCCCCAAACAGTTGATCGAACTGGGCTTTTCGGTCGCCGACGCCGCTTCCCAACCGCCTCGCGCCGGATTAGCTTCGCCTCATGAAACTCGCCTCGCTCAAGCACGGCCGTGACGGCCGCCTCGTCGTCGTCTCCAATGACCTGAACTGGTTCACGGACGCCTTCCTGATCGCCCCCACCCTACAGGCGGCGCTGGATGACTGGGACCGTTGCGAGCCCCTGTTGCGGGCCCTGGCCGAAAGCCTGGAGCACGAAGGCGTGCCGCGCGGCCGCTTCCATGAGCGCGACGCCGCCGCTCCCCTGCCCCGCGCCTATCAGTGGGCCGATGGCTCGGCCTATGTGAACCACGTCGAACTGGTGCGCAAAGCCCGCAACGCCGAGATGCCGGCGACCTTCTGGACCGACCCTCTGATGTATCAGGGCGGTTCCGACCACTTCATGGGCCCGCGCGACGCCATCCCGCTGAAGGACGAGGCCTGGGGCTGCGACCTGGAGGCCGAGATCGTGGTCGTGACCGGCGACGTGCCCCTGGGCGCCAGCCGCGACGAGGCCCTGGCCTCAATCCGTCTGGTCGGGCTGGTCAACGACGTCAGCCTTCGCAACCTGATCCCCGGCGAACTGGCCAAGGGCTTCGGTTTCGTCCAGTCCAAGCCGGCCAGCGCCCTGTCGCCGGTCTTCGTCACCCCGGATGCGCTGGGCGACCGCTGGAAGGACGGCAAGTTGTCGGGCGCCTTGCTGGTGCAACTGAACGGCCAGGACTTCGGCAAGGCCGACGCGGGCGTCGACATGACCTTCGACTTCGGCGTCCTGATCGCCCACCTGGCCAAGACCCGCGCCCTGATCGCCGGCTCGATCATCGGTTCGGGCACGGTGTCGAACAAGGACGCCGACGGCGGTCCCGGCAAGCCGGTGGCCGAAGGCGGTCTGGGCTATTCCTGCATCGCCGAGGTCCGCACCGTCGAGACCATCCTGACCGGCGCGGCCAAGACCCCCTTCCTCAAGCATGGCGACACCGTCCGCATCGAAATGCTGGACGACAAGCACCACACCCTCTTCGGCGCCATCGAACAGACGGTCGCGCCCGCCTGATCTCCGCTTTTCGAGCGCCGTTCGCCGGGTTAGGCTGACGGCGTTCGGAGGGGGAGTTCCGTCATGTCGCCGCAAACCATGGGGCCGCTGATCGGCATAGCCGTGGCCCTGATCATCATCCTGCTGCGTAATCGGCGCAAACGGACCCTGCGGCCGCACCTGCTGTGGGTCATGCCCTTGCTGGTCACGGCGGCGATCGGCTTTGGCCTGTGGGCCAATACCCAGCATCCGCATTTCGGCCCCCTGGCCTGGATCGCCTTCATCGCGGCTCTGGCGCTTGGCTGCCTCGCCGGCTGGCAGCGCGGCAAGACCATCACCATCGAGAAGGAGCCGGACGGCTCGCTGAAGGCCCAGGCCTCGCCCCTGGGGCTGATTCTGGTCGTCGGCCTGTTCGCGGCGCGCGCGGGCCTGCGCGAGGTGATGGAAGCCAACGCCGCCGCCTGGCATCTGGACGCCGTGGTCGTCACCGACGCCTTCATGCTGTTCGCCGTCGGCATGATCGTGACCCAGCGCATCGAGCTCTATATCCGCGCCCGCCGCATCCTGGCCGGCGGAAGCGACAGCCATGTCGAGATCGCGGCGTGAAGACCGCCCTGATCGCCGCCGCAGCCCTGGCCCACGCCATCCCCCTCCTGGCCCAGGACACGGCGAGCGACTGGGACATGACCCGCGATCCGGACAAGAAACTGGTCATCGCCTACACCGCGTTTGACAACGGCCTGGGCATCGGCGCGCGCTGCATGAACGGCTCGTTCCTGGTCTTGATCAGCGGCTTGCCGCCGGCAACCGGCGCGACGCGCACCTTGAAGGTCGCGTTCCAGGACGACGACTTCAACGACCAGCGCTGGAATGTGGCCGAGAATCCCGTGGTCGCCATCAGCGACAGCCCCAGCCCCCTGGCCCGCGACATGCGCGAAGGCGGCAAGATGCAGGTCATTGTGCCGGGAGGCGGCGAGGGCGGACGCAATCTGCGCTATGTTCTGGACCTGCCCGCCTCGAGCACCGCCATCGACGAAGCCTTGCAAGCCTGCGGTCGCCCCTTGGTCGATCCACGCGACGCAGAACTCGACGCCCTCGCGGACGACGGGCTGCCGCTAGACACTGAGTGGTCGCGGCCCCCCGAACCCGCCTATCCTCGGGGACGGACCTATTCCCGCGGGTTCGCCACGGTGAGTTGCCTGACCCAGCCCGACGGTCGCGTGCGCGACTGCGTGGTCGAGACGGAGCACCCCATCGACGGCGGTTTCGGCCGGGCGGCGATTGAGGCGACGCGTCGCGCTCGGCTGCGGAACAAGAATGGCGGCGAGGTGCCGCTGGGTATGATCCAGTACCGAACCACCTTTACGATGGAATCCTCCCCCTCCACGGGAAGCCGTCTGAGATCCAATTAATCGTCAGCGCTGCGATTGACCCCCCGAATTCCGCCGCTAGATTGCGCGCCTCCCAGACCTGTGCCGGTGTGGTGGAATTGGTAGACGCGCTGGATTCAAAATCCTGTTCCGAGAGGAGTGCCGGTTCGAGCCCGGCCACCGGCACCACATCTGGATGAGCGCCCCAAGGCGCCGTCTTCTTTTTGACCGACATCGTCATCGACCGAACGCAGCCTTAGCCGTTCTGGCGCATTCCGCTTGGCGAGGAGGGATGTCGCGCGCCCGCGACATGGGCCGAAACAAAGAATGAGTCCCACCGCACTTGATTAAGCGGACACAAGTGTCCACTTGGCGATCTTCATGACCCGTCCCCTGAGAAAAGACGCCGCCCAACGCCGCGAGGCCCTGCTGCAGGCCGCCGCCGAGGCCTTTGCGCGCGACGGACTGGAGACGCCCCTGCACGTCATCGCCGAGCGGGCGGGGGTGGGGCGGGCGACCCTCTATCGCAACTTCGCCGACCGCTCCGAGCTGGCCCTGGCGGTCTTCGTCGGACAGATCGACGACTTGCACGAACGCACCCAGGCGCGACTGGACGACCCGGATGTCTTTCTGTGGTTCCTCGGCCAGATGGTCGAGCTGATGATCCAGAGCGCGGGCCTGGCCGGCGCCATCCGCGATCTGAAGGACGAGGCCCTGGCTCCGATCCGCACCGGGCTGAAGCGCGCGGGGGCCGAGGCCCTGGCCGTGTCGCAGTCGGCGGGCCGGGTGCGGACTGACCTGAGCGTCGAGGACACCCGCGTCCTGGCCCTGATGCTGGGGGCGCCGTCGCGCACCGTCGGGGCGGCGGACCGGGATCAACTGAGCCGCCGCGCGCTGGAGCTGGTGCTGGACGCGGTGAAGCCTGAAAGGCGCGCCGCATGAGCCGCCGCAACTGGGATCTGCCCTGGGACGACTATCTGGCGACGTTGAAGCCGCACGAGCGGCCGGCCCTGCCCGGTTCGCCCGCCACGCCCGACCATTCGACGCCCTGGCGGCTGGCCTATGCCTGCGTCGGGGTTCTGGTGGCCCTGACCGGCAGTCTGGGCAATGCGGCCGTGACGGCCAATATTCCGCTGCTGGCGGGCTCCCTGGGCGTGACCACGACCGAGGCCTCCTGGCTGCCCATCGTCTTCGTCATGACCAACGCCTGCATGAACCTGCTGCTGGTCAAGTTCAGGATGCAGTACGGGTTGCGGCTGTTCACCGAGATCATCCTGATGATCTTCCTGGCGACGGCGACCGCTCACCTCTTCCTCGAGGACTACGGCTCGACCCTGGTGGTGCGCGGCATCGCCGGGATCGCGGCGGCGGGCATGTCGACGCTCGGCATCCTCTACATCATCCAGGCCTTTCCGGCGCAGCACCGGCTGAAGGGGATCATCATTGGCGTCGGCCTGTCCAGCCTGGCCATTCCCCTGGCGCGGCTGGGGGTCGGCTATCTGCTGGATCGCGACCTGTGGCGAGCCGTCTACATGTTCGACCTGGGGCTGGTGCTGATCGCCCTGCCCGCCGTCTTCGCCCTGAAGATGCCGCCGTCGCAGCGGGTCAAGGCCTTCGAGAAGCTGGACTTCGTCACCTTCGCCCTGTTCGCGCCGGGGGTGGCCCTGCTGACCGCCGTCCTGGGCCTGGGTCGCATCGTCTGGTGGACCGAGGCGCCGTGGATCGGCCTGGCCCTGATCGGGGCCCTGGTCCTGCTGACCGCCGCCGTCATCATCGAATACAACCGCGCCAATCCCCTGATCGACCTGAAATGGCTGGCCGGCGGCGACATCGTGCGGCTGCTTCTGGCCATCCTGCTGGTGCGGATCGTCCTGTCGGAGCAGACGACCGGCGCGGTCGGCTTCCTGCAGCAGATGGGCCTGGGCTACGAGCAGATGCACAGTCTGTTCTGGGTCATGCTGTTCGCCACGGCGGCGGGGACCCTGACCAGCGCCTTCACCCTGAACCCGACCAAGCTGTGGAAGCCCATCTCCATCGCGCTCGGCCTGATCGCCGTCGGCGCCTTCATGGACAGCCACGCTACGGTGCTGACGCGCCCGGCCAACCTCTATTTCAGCCAGGCCCTGCTGGGCTTCGCCGCCGCCTTCTTCATCGGCCCGACCATGATTATCGGCTTCGGCAAGGTGCTGCAGGGCGGCGGCAAGCACATGGTCAGCTTCATCGTCGTCTTTTCGATCGGCCAGAATGTCGGCGGCCTTATGGGCTCGGCCCTGGTCGGCACCATCCAGACCCTGCGCGAGAAGTTTCACTCCAACCAGTTGAGCGCCCACATCGACATGGGCGACCCCGAGGTGGTGCTGCGGCTGCAGCAACTGGGCGGGGCCTACGCCCACACCGTCGGCGACGCCGCCCAGCGACAGGCCCTGGCGCTGAAGCTGCTGCAACAGCAGATCAGCCAGCAGGCCCAGGTGCTGGCCTATAACGACGTCTTTCTGCTGATCGCCGCCGCCGCCGCAGTGGGCGCGCTCTGGGTCGCCGTGAACCATTATCGCCCCCGTATCGAGGCGCGCCGCGCCGCCCACCGCGAGGCGGCCCAGGCCGCCGCCGCCGCCGCTGTCGAATGACCCGGACCCGACCATGACCGACGCTACTCCCGCTTCCTCCTCGGGCCCAGCTCAAGCCCCCGCCGCGCCGGCCGCTCCCCCGCCGCCGCCCGCGCCCGCCGCTGCGTCCCAGCCGTCCAGCGGCCGCCGCGTCATGATCAGCGTGGTGCTGGCCCTGCTCGCCCTGGTCGGGGTCGGGCTGATCCTGCACGCCTGGCGTCTGCCGCCCTTCGACGGCGGCCCCCAGGTCACGGACAACGCCTATGTGCGTGGTCAGGTGACGGTCATCAGCCCCCAGGTCAGCGGCTATGTCACCGCGGTCGAGGTGCAGGACTTCCAGACCGTGCAGCAGGGCCAGCTTCTGGCCACCGTGGACGACCGCATCTATCGCCAGCGGCTGGATCAGGCGAAGGCGGCCCTGCATTCGGCCGAAGCGGCTCTGGCCAACTCGACCCAGAGCCAGGCCTCGGCCCGCGGCTCGGTCGCCCAGACCCGCGCCTCCATCGCCGGGGCTGAATCCGCCGTGACGAAAGCCCGCGCCGACGCCCAGCGCGTCCGCACCCTGTTCGCCGGAGGCTGGGTCGCCCAGGCCCAGGTGGATGTCGCCCAGAACGCCCTGCGCGCCGCCGAGGCGCAACTGGCCGCCGCCCGCGCCGCCGAGGGCGTGGCCCAGACCGGCGTGACCTCGGCCGTGGTCGGGCGCGGCTCGCTGGAAGCCGCGGTCGAGAACGCCCAGGCCCAGGTGCGTCTGGCCCAGATCGACCTGGACAATACCCGCATCGAGGCTCCGCGCGCCGGACGTCTGGGCGAGGTCGCGGTCCGCGTCGGCCAGCAGGTCGCGGTCGGCACGCAACTGACCGCCCTGGTCCCCGACGTGGTCTGGGTCACAGCCAATATGAAGGAGACCCAGATGCGCGACGTCCGCGTCGGCCAGCCGGTCGAGATCGCCGTCGACGCCCTCGGCGGAGCGAAGCTGAAGGGCAAGGTCGAGCGCATCTCGCCCGCCGCCGGGTCCGAGTTCAGCGTCATCCGCCCCGACAACGCCACCGGCAACTTCACCAAGGTGGCCCAGCGCATCCCGGTCCGCATCTCCATCGATCCCGGTCAGGAAGCCGCCGCCCGTCTGGCTCCCGGCATGTCGGTGACGGCGCGGATCGACGTCGCCGGCGCCCGCTGAACCGCGTCGACGCGAAAACTTCATCCAGCTTGAGGGTTGCGTCAGGCTGACGCAGCCCGCATCTGGTCCCGATGACCAGCACCCCCACCGCCACAGCCACGACGCCCAAGGGGCCGGGGTTCGCCGAATTCGTCTGCCTGATCGCCGTCATGATGGCGATGAACGCCCTGGCCATCGACGCCATGCTGCCGGCCCTGCCGCACATCGGCGAGGATCTGGGCGTCGTCAACGAGAACACGCGTCAGTGGGTGATCACCGCCTATCTGCTGGGCTTTGGCGGGGCGCAGCTGTTTTACGGTCCGCTGGCGGATCGGTTCGGGCGTCGCCCCATCCTGTTCGTCGGCATCGGTCTCTATGTGGCCTTCAGCATCCTGGCCGCCTTCGCCCAGTCGTTCGAGTGGCTGATCCTGTCGCGCATCGGCATGGGTCTGGGCTCGGCGGCGACGCGGGTCCTGGCCGTGTCGATCGTGCGCGACCGCTATTCCGGGCGGACCATGGCGCGGGTCATGTCGCTGAGCTTCCTCGTCTTCCTCGGCGTGCCCATCCTGGCCCCTACGGTGGGTCAGTTGATCATGCTGGTGGCGCCCTGGCGCTGGATCTTCGGCTTCTTCGCCCTGTTCGGCGGGTCCTTCCTGCTGTGGGCCGCCCTGCGCCTGCCCGAAACCCTGCACCCCGAAGACCGCATGCCGATCAAGGTCAAGCGCATCGCGGGCGCCTTTGGTCAGGCCCTGACCAGCCGCATCGGCATGGGCTACACCCTGGCCATGACGGCGATCAGCGGCGCCCTGTTCGCCTTCATCAACTCGTCGCAGCAGATCTTCTTCGACGTCTTCAAGTCGCCCGGCCTGTTCACCACCGTCTTCGCCATGGTGGCCGGCGGCATCGCCCTAGCCTCGATCCTAAACTCGCGGCTGGTCGAAAAACTCGGCTCGCGCCTGATCGCGCACACGGCCCTGATGGGCTTCATCGGCTTCAGCCTCCTGCACGCCGCCATCGCCTATGCCGGCCACGACAGCCTGTGGGTCTTTGCGAGCCTGCAGGCCTGCAAGATGTTCTGCTTCGGCTTCATCGCCGGGAACTTCGGCTCGATGGCCATGGAGCCCATGGGCCATATCGCCGGCACGGCGGCCTCGGCCCAGGGCTTCATCTCGACCATAGGCGGCGCCCTGCTGGGATTCTGGATCGGCCAGCATTTCGACGGCACCACCGTGCCGATGACGGTCGGTTTCGCCGTGCTGGGCTTCGTCGCCCTGCTGCTGGTGCTGACCGCCGAAAAGGGACGGCTGTTCAAGGCGCACCACCTGCCGCCCACCGCAAAGGCTTGATCTTTCGGGTCGGAGGGAGCCTTTTCGCACGCATCTGAATACGGAGCGTTCGATGACCCTGAAGCTGGCCGGCCTGGTATCCGCCCTCGCCCTGACCGCAGCGCTTGGCGCCTGCGCCACCGCCCCCGACGCAGGAAGCGTGCCGATGACGCCTCTCGCCCCCGCGACCCCGGCCGCGCCCGCTTTCGCCTACGCCAACGACATCCACTCCAACGCCCGCCCGGCCGAGGCGCGGGTCGGCCATGTGGCCCTGGACCTGACCGCCGACTTCGCGAGCAAGACCCTGTCGGGCTCGGCGACGCTGGACGTCACCGGCCGCGCCGGGGCAACCGAGGTGGTGCTGGACACCAAGAACCTGGACATCCGCGGCGTGCGCGACGCGCAAGGGCGCCCGCTACGCTATGAGCTGGGCGCCGTCGACGCCATCAAGGGTCAGGCCCTGACCGTCCACCTGCCCGCCTTCGCCGGGACCGAGATCCAGAAGGTCGTCGTCGACTATTCGACCCGTCCCGACGCGGCGGCCCTGCAATGGCTCAGCCCGCAGCAGACGGCGGGCGGCCAGAAGCCCTATCTGTTCAGCCAGGGCCAGGCCATCCTGACCCGCACCTGGGTCCCGACCCAGGACAGCCCCGGCATCCGCCAGACCTATTCGGCGCGCATCACCGCTCCCGCCGACCTGACCGTGGTCATGTCCGCCGAGCACCTGACGCCGAACGGCGAGGCGGCGGGCGCAGGGACCAAGGCCTGGCGCTTCGACATGGATCGCCCGATCCCGCCCTATCTGATGGCCGTCGCCATCGGCGACATCGCCTTCGCCCCGTTCGACGGTCGCACCGGCGTCTGGACCGAGCCGAGCCGACTGGAGGCCGCCCGCGCCGAGTTGATGTCGACCCCGCGCATGGTCGACGCCGCCGAGGCGCTTTACGGTCCCTATCGCTGGGGCCGCTACGATCTGCTGGTCCTGCCGCCCAGCTTCCCCTTCGGCGGGATGGAGAACCCGCGCCTGACCTTCGCCACCCCGACCATCATCGCCGGGGATCAGTCCCTGGTCTCGCTGGTGGCGCACGAGCTGGCGCATAGCTGGTCGGGCAATCTGGTGACCAACGCCACCTGGTCGGACATCTGGCTGAACGAAGGCACCACCGTCTATTTCGAGAACCGGATCATGGAGGCCCTCTACGGCCGCGACCGCGCGCTGCAGGAGCAGGTTCTGGGCTGGGGCGAGTTGTCGGCCGAACTGGCGACCACCGCGCCGGACGACACCAAGCTGCACATCGACCTGACCGGGCGCGACCCGGACGACGGCCTGTCGGGCGTGCCCTATGAAAAGGGCGCGGCCATGCTGCGCACCATCGAGCGCATCGTCGGGCGCGAGGCGTTTGACGCCTGGCTGCGCGGCTATTTCGACCGCCACGCCTTCCAGCCCATGACCGACGTCGGCTTCCTGGCCGACATCCGCGAGCACCTGATCAAGGGCGACGCCGCTCTGGAGGCCCAGCTTCAGCTCGACAACTGGATCTACCAGCCCGGCATGCCGTCGAACTGGGTGCCGCCGGTGTCGCACGCCTTCGAGGCCGTGGACGCCCAGGCCAAGGCCTTCTTCGCCGACCAGGGCCCGGCCTCGGCCATCGACTGGAAGAACTGGAACACCCAGCAGCGCCAGCGCTTCCTCGCCTGGCGCCCCGAAGGGCTTAAGGCCGGTTCCGACTGGCTGACCACCGCCCAACTGGCCGATCTGGAAAAGACGCTCAACCTAGCCAATGAAGGCAACGCCGAGCTGACCTTCGCCTGGCTGCAGATCGCCTTGGCCCATCGCTATCAGCCCGCCGTCGCCACCGCCGACCGCTTCCTGACCAGTCAGGGCCGTCGCAAATTCGTCCTGCCCCTGTTCCAGACCTTGTGGAACGAAGGCGACTGGGGCCGCCCCCTCGCCACCCGCATCTACGCCAAGGCCCGCCCCCTCTATCACCCGGTGACCTCGGGCTCGGTGGATCAACTGGTGGGCCGTCCGTAACTCACGAAAGCCCTCCCCCTCGAGGGGGGAGGGTTGGGTGGGGGTGCAGGCAGGCGGCTTCCGGGCCAGGCGCATGAGACTCCGTCACGCCTCAGGTATTTCAGCTTCCAACGTCGCTTACGCACCCCCATCCCCGGCCCTTCCCCCCTCGAGGGGGAAGGGAGAGGCGCACATCTAGAGGTTCGTCACCTCAGCCCCGTCCTCGCGAGCCAATCGGTCAGCGAGGACGGCGCGGTGGCAACCGCAGGCCTCGGCCTCGAAACACAGCAGGGCGACACGTTTCTCGCCCGCCACATGGCGCAGATGCTGAAAGGCCGCCTCGGCGTCCGGCTCGCGCATATGGGCATTGAAGATGGCGTGCATGGCCGCCACGTCGCCCTTCCTCGCCGCATCGCGCCCGGCCTTGGGCGTTCCCAACGCCCGCAGTTGCAGATAGTCGACGCCTTCCGCCTTCAGACTTTCGCCCAGCACCGTCTTGGAAAAGCCGGCGATGCGCGACGAGGCGACGGCGCGCACGTCGGCGACCAGTTCGACGCCCGCGTCCTTCAGCCGCGCAACGACCTGGGGCTGGGTCGAACCTTCATAGCCGATGGTGAACAGCTTCATCCGGCCAGCATCGGACGAAAGCCGCCCGACGCCAAGCCTTGCGGCTCGACGTCGGGCCTCGAGTCAGACTGACGGCGCCCCGCCAATCCGGCCGCACTCGCGACGCGCCGCTATCGCCAGTTTTCGACGGCGAGGTCGGGGATGTATTGCGCGGCGATCTTGTCGACGAACTTCTGGGGTGAAGCGCCCATCAGGTTCGTCAGAACAATCACCGTCAGATCGTCCTCGGGGTAGATGAAGATGGCCGCGCGATCGCCGCCCGTGGGCGTGATCGCCGGATGTTCCGCGCGGCGGATGGACGGCCAGCCCAGTCCATAGCCGTTAATGGTCCGATTGAAGCCGCGATAGCTTCCGTCGGGCAGTTGCTGCGGCGCCCAGAGCTGTTCCAGGCCCCTTTCGCTGACCAGTTTCCCGTTCTGCAGCGCGACAACCCATGCGGCCAGATCTTTCGCCGTGGTCTGAACGCCTCCGGTGGGATGCATATAGGCCGGCCACGTCTCATGACGCGCGATCGGGGTCTCGCTGCGCTCGACACCGACGGCCCTCATGCCCTCCATCTTCAGCGTCAGATAGGTATAGAGCGAAGCGAGCTCGGGCACGGTGTCGGCGGTGTGCCCAAAGCGCGCCTGCGCCATGCCCGCCGCATTGAACTGCCCCTCGCGAACGAAATCCACGAAGGGCTTGCCTGAGATCCTCTCGATGATCTTGCCCATCAGGGCATAGCCGGTCTGATTGTAGGCGTACTGCGTCCCCGGCGCAGATCTCAAGGGAAGTTCCTGCACCTTGGCCCAGGCGGCGTCGGGCTCGGCGCCGTCAATCAGTCGGGTGTTGTCGTCAATGATCTCAGGCAGGCCGGAGGTGTGCGTCAGGATCTGGCGGACCGTGATCTCTTTCCACGATGCCGGAAGCCCTTCGAGGTATTGCGTCACCGAGGCGTCGAGATCCAGTTTTCCGGCCTCGACAAGCTGCATCGCCGCAACGCCGGTGAAGGCCTTGCTGATCGAGTTGATCATGAAAACAGTGCGTTCCGTCACAGGCGTCGCGGTCTCGAGGTCGGACTGGCCGTAAGCGCCCGTGAAGACGATTTCGCCGCTTTTCACGATCGCCAGCTGGAGCCCCGGAATGCGGCGGGCGGCCATCTCGTCCTGGACCAGGCGTTCGATCGCGGCGGTCTTGTTGTCCGCTTCTGCGACCGGCGTTGTTTGGGCGTTTGCGCTGTCGGCGAGACCGCCGATGACGGTGATCAGGCCCATTGCGGCAGAAATCTTGTTCAGCATTCTTTTGGGTGTCCAGAGTTTAGGGGGTATCGGCTGCGATCATGGATTGGGCGCAACGGCGCATGACTGAGCGGCGAGCTGGCCATGGCGTCGGTTGACCCGTTTGCGGCAGGCTGGTCCACCTCGGCTCGGTCAATGGCGCGTCTTGATCGGTGAACGGCAGTGCATCCCGGCGAACGGTTGCCTCAAGCCTCCTTGGAAGCCTGGATCAGATCGCGCGCCCTCGCCATCGCACCGATTGCACAGTTTTTCTGACGCATCGTGCAATACGCGGTCCCGGGCTTGACGCCGGACCTTGCGACCCGCTCCCTGCGCTGACGTTGGAGGACACCCCATGATCCGTTACGCCCTGAAGGCCATCCCCCTGGCCGCCGCCCTGATGGCCGCCGCCGCGCCCGCCGCCTTCGCTCAGAGCCTGCTGATCCGTGGCGGGACCATCTACACGGGCGCCCCCGATCAGCCGACCGCCGAGCAGGTGATCGTCCGCGACGGACGAATTATGTCGGTCGGTCCCGAGACGGCGGTGGCGGGCCCTGCCGATATGCAGGTCATCGACCTGAAGGGCGCGACCCTGTTTCCCGGTTTCACCGATGGCCACGCCCATCTGGACGGCATCGGCTGGCGCGAGATGACGCTGAACCTGGAAGGCTCGGCCTCGGTCGTCGAGGCCATGCAGCGGTTGTCGGATTGGGCCAAGGCCCATCCCGAGGGCGTCATCGTCGGCCGTGGCTGGATCGAGACCCACTGGCCGGAAAAACGCTTCCTGACCGCCGCCGATCTGGACGCGGCGGCGCCAGGGCGCATCGTCCTGCTGACCCGCGCCGACGGTCACGCGGTCGCGGTGTCGAGCGCCGCCATGACCGCCGCCGGGATCAACGCCTCGACGCCTTCGCCCTCGGGCGGCGACATTCTGAAAGGCGCGGACGGCCAGCCGACGGGTCTATTGATCGACGCCTCGGGCGACCTGATCGCGGGTCTGACGCCCCAGGCCGATGCGGCGGCGACGCGGGCGGCCTATCGCGCGGGCTTTGGCGTCCATGCCCGCTACGGCTGGACCGGCATCCACTTCATGAGCGCGCCGTGGAAGGACGTGCCCCTGCTGGAGCAGATGGCGCAGAACGGCGAGGCGCCGGTTCGGGTCTACAACAGCATCGACATGGGCGACGCCCGCGCCCTGATGGCGGGCGGACCGCGCGAGGCGGCGGATGGTCGGATCATCACCCGCGCCATCAAGTTCTACGCCGACGGGGCCCTGGGCTCGCGCGGGGCCATGCTGTTCGAGCCCTACTCCGACCGGCCCGACACCCACGGCCTGATGCGCACCTCGCACGACGAGGTCATGCCGCTTTATCAGGAGGCGCTGCGCACCGGCATCCAGATCGCCACCCACGCCATCGGCGACAAGGGCAATCACGAGGTCGCCGCCTGGTATGAAGAAGCCCTGCGGTCCGTGCCCAAGTCAGAGTGGAAGCTGGCCGACCCGCGCTGGCGCATCGAGCACGCCCAGATCATCCGGCCCGCCGACTATCACTACTTCGACGAGTTGCCGATCATCGCCTCCATGCAACCCAGCCACGCCATCGGCGACCTGCATTTCGCCGCCGACCGTCTGGGCGACGCGCGGCTGGACGGGGCCTATGCCTGGCACACCCTGGTGGATCGCGGCGTGATCGTGGTCGGCGGCTCGGACGCGCCGGTCGAACGCGGCGATCCCCTGATCGAGTTCTACGCCGCCGTGGCGCGGCGCGACCTGAACGGCTTCCAGGGCCCGGACTGGCGCCCCAACGAGGCCGTGGATCGAGCCACGGCGCTGAAGATGTTCACCCTGTGGCCCGCCTACGCCAGCTTCCGCGAGAATGAGCTGGGCACCATCGAAGTCGGCAAGCGGGCCGACTTCACCGCCTTCAACATCGACCTAATGACCGTGCCCGCCGCCGACATCCCCAAGGGCCATGCGGTCCTGACCGTGGTGGACGGCCAGGTGGTTTACCGGGCCGATTGAGAAAAGACGTCACCCTCGGGCTTGTCCCGAGGGCCTATGGCGGATCGCAGGCTGCGCCCCGATGACCGTGGCCGCGTCAGTCGAACGATGGGCCCTCGGGACAAGCCCGAGGGTGACGACATAGGGAGCAGACCTTGCATCCTGACCCGCCTGTGCGTTGCGGCGGGGCGGCGCATCGGTTAAGCCCCGCCCATGGAATTCTCCTCCGGTCGCCCGTTGCGGCCGGGGCTTGGCGTTGGAGCGCTCAAATGGCTGATTTCGCCCCCGGACTGGTCACCGTTTTCGGCGGCTCGGGCTTTGTCGGAACCCAGGTGGTGCGAGCCCTGGCCAAGCGCGGCTGGCGCGTGCGCGTTGCCGTGCGCAAGCCTGCCCTGGCCTATGAACTGCGCATGGCCGGCGACGTCGGCCAGATCCAGACCGTCCGCTGCGACATCACCGACAAGGCCGCCGTGGCCGAGGCGCTGAAAGGCGCCGACGCCGTGGTCAACCTGGTCGGCATCCTGTTCGAAACCGGCGGCCGCAAGTTCGAGGCCCTGCACGTCCAAGGCGCCGTCGACGTCGCCGAAGCGGCCAAGGCCGCGGGCGTCAAGCGCCTGACCCATATGTCGGCCCTGAGCGCCGATGTGAACGGCAAGGCCGCCTATGCCCGCACCAAGGGCGCCGCCGAGGTCGCCGTGCGCGCCGCCTTCCCCGGCGCAGTGGTCATCCGCCCCTCGGTCGTCTTCGGCAAGGGCGACGATTTCCTGAACAAGTTCGCCGCCATGGCCACCTGGTCGCCCGCCCTGCCCCTGATCGGCGGCGGCGTGACCAAGTTCCAGCCGGTCTATGTCGGCGACGTGGCCGAGGCTGTGGCCCGCGCCACCGTCGCCCCGGAAGCAGAGGGCAAGACCTTCGAACTGGGCGGCCCGTCGGTCTGGACCTTCGAGGACATCCTCAAATTCATCCTGCGCGAGACCAACCGCAACCGCTTCCTGGTCCCCGTGCCCTTCTTCGCCGCCCGCATTCTGGGTTCGCTGGCGCAAATCCCGGCGGCGATCGGCCTGAAGCCGATGCTGACCAAGGATCAGGTCCTGCTGCTGGAAGGCGACAATGTCGTCTCGCCGGGCGCTGAGGATCTGGCCGAACTGGGCGTCGAGCCCACGGGTCTGGAAGCCATCGCGCCGAGCTATCTGTTCCGCTATCGCGTCGGCGGGCAATACGCCGAAAGCCCTGCCGCCGCCTGATCAGGCGACGAACAAAAAAACCCCTCGGGACCGCGTCCCGAGGGGTTTTCTATGGCTAGTGGCTAGGCTTTCCTCCCCATTCCATGGGGAGGTGGCGCGGCGCTCTAGCGCCGTGACGGAGGGGGCGACTCCACGTCAACCGATCGCGCCGCCCCCTCCACCGCTACGCGGTCCCCCTCCCCACAGAGTGGGGAGGAAAGAAACTTAAAAGGCGCCCGTCACGGCCAGGCCGATGATGCCGGCCACGCCGACCACGATCCGCCACCAGGCGAAGGGGCCGAAACCGCGCTTGGAGACGAAGTCGAGCAGGAAGCGCACCACCACCAGGGCCGTGATGAAGGCGGCGACGAAACCGACCGCGATCAGGCCGAAGTCGCTGAAGTCCAGCACGTCGCGGTTCTTGAACAGGTCATAGGCCACCGCCGCCCCCATGGTCGGCAGGGCCAGGAAGAAGCTGAACTCGGCCGCCGAACGCTTGTCCGTCTTCAGCAGCAGGCCGCCGGCGATGGTCGCGCCCGAGCGCGACACGCCGGGGATCATGGCCAGGCACTGGAACAGGCCGATCAGGAAATAGACGCGGATCGGATAGCGATCGGCGTCCAGATAGACCGGGAACTTGTCCACCCGATCCAGCCACAGCAGCAGGAAGCCGCCGAGGATCAGGGCGATGCAGATGACCAGAGGCGTCTCGAACAGCACCGTCTTGATGAAGCCATAGGCGAAGAAGCCGATCACCGCCGCCGGAAGGAAGGCGACCAGCAGACCGATCAGAAACCGCCGCGCCGCCGGATCGAAGGGCCAACGCGTCGCAAGCTGCCACAGCCGCTTGAAATAGACGCTGATGATGGCCAGCAAAGCCCCCAGCTGGATGACGATCTCGAACGTCTTGCCGGTGCTCTCGAAGCCGAGGAAATGCCCCAGCAGCAGCAGGTGGCCGGTGGAGGACACCGGTATGAACTCGGTCAATCCCTCGACCAGACCCAGAAGGATCGCCGTCAGCCAGTCCGCCATGGAAACTCCGTCTCGACCGGCGACGGTTCGTCCGCCCCGGGCAGGCTCCTTCCTTAGCGCCCCGGACAAGACGCCGCCATTGGCGGATGCGCGGTTTTGCGCGACAAGAGCGGGGATGACCGCCTCCTCCCTCGACGCCGCCCACGCAGAGACCCGCCGCATCACCACCCTGTCGGTGGGGACCGCGACCATCCTGATCGTGATGAAGGCCTTTGCGCTGGGCGCTTCGGGCTCGGTGTCGATCCTGGCGACCCTGGCGGACTCGTCGCTGGACCTGATCGCCTCGCTCGCCACCTTCTTCGCCGTGCGCTGGGCCGCCGCCCCGCCGGACGAGGAGCACCGCTATGGCCACGGCAAGGCCGAGGCCCTGGCCGCCCTGGTGCAGGCGGGCCTGGTGTTCGCCTCCGCCGTCTTCATCGGCTGGGAGGCGGTGCAGCGCATCTTCGATCCACGCCCGGTGACGGCCGGCGGCTGGGCCGTCGGCGTGGTCGTGGTCTCGATCGCCGTCACCCTGTGGCTGGTGTGGATGCAGACCCAAGCTCTGAAGAAGACCTCGTCCCTGGCCGTGGCCGGCGACCGCGCCCACTACGCCGCCGATCTGGCCGCCAATGCCGTGGTCCTGATCGGCGTGATCTCTGGCGCTTACCTGGGGGCGCCGGGGCTGGACGCGGCGGCGGGTCTGGTCGTGGCCGTCTGGCTGTTCTGGGGCGCCATCTCCATCTTGCGCGACGCCGCCGATCACCTGCTGGACCGGGCTGCCCCCGACGCCGACCGCGCCGCCGTGGTCGCCGCCGTCCTGGCCGATCCGCGCATTTCCGGCGTGCACCAGCTACGGACCCGCATGGGAGGGCAGGTGCTGATGGTGCAGATGCATGTCGATCTGGACCCCAGCCTGACGCTGGAAGCCGCCCACGCCATCGTGGTCGAGGCCGAGCAACGCATCCTGGCCGCCTTCCCCCACGCCGACATCCTGATCCACGCCGACCCCAGGGGTCTGGCCGAGCCGCACGGCGGGGTCTTTACCGAAACGGCGCCCCCCGACGCGTCAGAGGTCTCCGCGCCGCCTCTGTCCGCCTCGACGCCGAACGGTCCCTGGTCCTGACCTGCGACCCGGCGTCGCGGTAAACGGAGCCTTAACGAGCGCGGGCGCATGGGTGGAGCAATGTCCGCGTCCGCCGTCCTCTATCATTTCGCCTTCCACCCCGGCTCGCGCACGGCGCGCTTGGCGCTGGGCGAGGCGCGCATCGATTTCGGCGAGGAACTGGTCAAGCCGTGGGAAGAGGACTGCCCCCTCTTCGACCTCAATCCTTCGGGGATGCCGCCGGTCCTGAGCGTGACGGAAAAGGGCAAGACCCTGACTCTGTGCGAGACCGACGCCATCCTCGGCTGGATCGAGGATCGGGCCAAGGGCGACGTCCTGATGCCCGCCGACATCGGCGAGCGCGCCGAGGCGCGGCGGCTGGCGGCCTGGTTCAACCGCCGCTTCATCGACGAGGTCGACGCCGTCCTGCTGCACGAGCGGATGGAAAAACCCCTGCTGCGCCTCGGTCCGCCCGAGGCGCGGATGCTGCGCGAGGGCCGCGACGCCCTGCGCGCCCATCTGGCCATGCTGGAAAGTCTGGCCGCCGGGCGCGAATGGCTGGCCGGGCGTCGGCTCAGCCAGGCCGACCTGATCGCGGCGGGCCATTTGTCGGTGCTGGACTATTTCGGTGAGATCACCTGGGCGTCGTATCCGGCGCTGAAGACCTGGTATTCCAAGCTGAAGTCGCGCCCCTGCTTCCGTCCCCTGCTGAGCGACCGTTTCCCCGGCGTCCATCCGGCCACCTGGTACGCCGACCTCGACTTCTGAGGTCCTACTTCCTTGCCGTCATCCCGGACGAAGGCGCGCGCAGCGGGCCGAAGATCCGGGACCCAAACGGTAGAGATCGACTGACCCTTGTCGTGTATGAAGCCCCCGCCTGGGTCCCGGATAGGCCTGACGGCCGTCCGGGATGACGGCAGGGGAACATCATCGGACTCGACTCCCTCACCCAACCGCATCAAACGAGCCTCATGGCGGCCGATCCCCGCATCTTCATCCGACAGCGCGCCGCCGAACTGGGCTTCGGCGTGTGCCGCTTCGCCTCGGCCAGCGAGCCGTGGAGCGCGGGCGAGAAGCTGGCCCACTTCGTCGAGGCCGGGCGGCACGGCGACATGGGCTGGATGGAGACGACGCTGGAGCGCCGCGCCCACCCCACCGCCATGTGGGGCGGGGCCAAGACCGCCATCGTCCTGGGCATGAACTACGGCCCCGAGGCCGATCCCCTGCCCGAGCTTGAGGACAAATCAGCCGGCTATATTTCCGTCTATGCGCGCGGCGACGACTATCACGAGGTCATCAAGGGGCGGCTGAAGATCCTGGCCGGGCAGATGGCGGCGCGTCTGGGCCAAGACGTGAAGGTCTTTGTCGACACCGCCCCCCTGATGGAGAAACCCCTGGCCCAGCGCGCCGGTCTGGGCTGGCAGGGCAAGCACACCAATCTGCTGAGCCGGACCCACGGCAACTGGCTCTTCCTCGGGGTCATCCTGACCGCCGCCGAGATCGAACCGGACGAGGCCGAAACCGAGCATTGCGGCCGCTGCACCGCCTGTCTGGACGCCTGTCCGACCAAGGCCTTTCCCGCACCGTTCCAGATCGATGCGCGGCGCTGCCTGTCCTATCTGACCATCGAGTTCGCCGATCCCTGGCCGGTCGAGTTCCGCATCGCGGCGGGACCGCGCATCTATGGCTGCGACGACTGCCTGGGCGCCTGTCCATGGAACAAGTTCGCGCAAGGGGCGTCTGAGGCCCGGCTGCACGCCCGCGACAATCTGAAGGGGCCCAGGCTGGCCGACCTGCTGGCCCTGGACGATCCAGCCTTTCGCGCCCTGTTCACCAAGAGCCCGGTCAAGCGGATCGGGCGCGATCGATTTATCCGCAACGTCCTCTATGCGGCGGGGAACTCCGGCGACGCCGAGTTGATCACGCCGGTCGAGGCCCTGCTGGACGACCCGGCCCCCGTGGTGCGCGGCGCAGCGGCCTGGGCGCTGTCACGGCTTAACGGCGCGCGGTTCACGGCGCTGCGCGAGGCGCGACTGGCGGGGGAAGACGACGAGAGCGTGAGAGTCGAGTGGAGCACGCCTCTCCCTCCCCTTCATGGGGAGGGTGGCTGAGGCCCCGACTTGGGGCCGAAGTCGGGTGGGGGCGCTTCGGCAATCGGACGCTGCTGATAATCAGCCTCGCCCTCCCCACCCGGTCGCTACGCGACCACCCTCCCCATGAAGGGGAGGGAGAAAGATCAGACCTCGGCCGAACCGACGCCGCGACCGCCGCCCGGCACCGCCGCCACGTCCAGCAACTTCAACCGGAACACCAGCACAGCGTTGCCCGGAATCATCGGCGGACCGCCCGCTTCGCCGTAGCCCAGCTCGGGCGGCAGATAGAGCAGCCATTCGTCGCCGGGCTTCATCAGTTGCAGGGCCTCGGTCCAGCCGGGCACCACGCCCTCGGGCGAGAAGACGGCGGGGGCGCCGCGTTTGAACGAGCTGTCGAAGACCGTGCCGTCGGTCAGGCTGCCTTCGTAGTCGACGCGCACCAGGTCGTTGCGGTCGGGATGGACGCCGCCCGCCGGACCGCTGGCGACCACCTTGTACTGCAGACCCGACGGCAGGGTTTGCACCCCCTCCGCCGAGGCGTTGGTCTTCATGAAGGCGGCGGACGCCTCGGCGTTCCTGGCCAGGTCCGCGCTCGACACGGCGGGCTGACGATTGCAGGCGGCCACGGCCAACAGGGCGGCGGCGGACGCCGCGACCAAAACGGGCCTAGCCCATGCGAAGTTCATAGCCACGTTCTTTCAATGCTTCGCCGATTTCCTCGGCATGTCTGGCGTCGCGGGTCTCGACCATGATGTCGAACTCCGCCCCCTTGGCCGGCACGTCCAGCGCCAGCCGGTTGTGCACGACGTCGATGATATTGCCGCCCAGCCCGCCGATCACGGCGGCCATGGCCGACAGCATGCCGGGGCGGTCGTCGCCCAGGATGCGATAGACGATCAGCCGCTTCTCGCGGACCATTTCGCGGTTCAGCACAACGGCCAGCATGCGGGCGTCGATATTGCCGCCGGTCAGTTCGATCCCGACCTTCATGCCCTTGAAGCGTTCCGGGTTGGCCAGGATGGCGGCCAGACCGCCGGCCCCGGCGCCCTCGGCCACCGTCTTCTCCAGCGTCGCCAGCAGGGCCACGCCCTTTTCGAAATCGGCCTCCTCGCAGACGAAGACCTCGTCGATCAGACGGTCGGCCAGGGCGAAAGGAATCTCGCCCACGGCCTTGATGGCGATGCCCTCGGCGATGGTCTGGCCGCTGCATTTGGCCGGTTCACCCCGACGACGCGCAGTGAAGGAGGGATAGCGCGCCGCCTCAACCCCGAAGATCTTGATGCCCGGCTTGATCGCCTTGGCCGCGATGGCGCTGCCCGCGATCAGACCGCCGCCGCCGATGGGGATGATCAGGGCGTCCAAGTCGGGCGCGTCCTCCAGAAACTCCAGCCCGGCCACGCCCTGGCCCGCGACAATGCCCTCGTCGTCAAAGGCCGAGACGAAGACATAGCCGTGCTCGACCTGAAGCCGCTTGGCCTCCTCGGTCGAGGCGGAAAAATCGAGGCCGTGGATGACGACGTTGGCGCCATGGGCGCGGGTGCCGTCCACCTTCACGAAGGGGGTGCCCTCGGGCATGACGATGGTGACCGGCACGCCCAGACGGCCGCCGTGATAGGCTAGGGCCTGGGCGTGGTTGCCGGCCGAGGCGGCGACCACGCCACGCTTCATCTCGTCTGGCGTCAGTTGCAGCAGCCGGTTCAGGGCGCCGCGCTCCTTAAAGCTGCCGGTGAAGTGCAGGTTGTCGTACTTGATCCAGATCTCGGCTCCCGTCAGTTGCGACAAGCGGCGCGAATAGCGGACCGGCGTGCGGTCCACCTGGCCGGCGATGCGGGACTGCGCCGCGCGAATATCGTCGATGGTGACGGTCATGAAGCCCCTGAATTCGTTTCTCGGCCGGTCTCTGCGTCCGGTCTCCGGCGCCCTTGTGACGCACCCGAAGCGGACGGGCAACCTTGACTCTCGAGGCCATGGAGGGCCATGCCGGTGACGCTTGAAACGCGTTCTGGGAGCCCACTCCATGTCGACCCGTCGCCCTTACTTCGCCCTAGCCGCCATTCTGGCCGGCGCCCTCGCGCTCGGCGCGTGCGCCACCATGCCCATGAGCGGCGGCGCGCCCGTCGACTCGGCTGAATTCAGCGCCGACGCCTTCGCCTGGTCGACTCGCGCGGGCCAAGCCTCGATCGAAGGCCGCGTCGTCTTCGCTCAGGACGGCCAGAGCTTCCACTGCGTCGGCAATGTCGGCCTGATCCCCGACACCGGCTACACCCGCGCCCGGATGCAGCGCCTCTATGGGTCGACCGAGCGCGCCGCCGTGCCCGCCGCCGTGGTGCGCGCCCGCTCGGCCGGCGAGCAGGGCGCCGACTACCGCTCGTTCGAGCGCGCCCAAGCCTGCGCCAACGACGCCTTCCGCTTCAACGGCCTGCCCGACGGCAGTTGGTTCCTGATCTCGCCGGTCAAGGCGGGCGACGACATCGTGGTGCTGATGAAACGCGTCCAGACGCGCGGCGGGCGTATGATCAACGTCACGCTCGGAAGCTGAACGACGCCAGGGATCAGCGTTCGCCATCCTTTGGCCTTACAGGACCGCTCTGTGAACTGATCCATTCCTGGACAGTCGGGGAGCGCGTTCTTGTCCCAGCATAACATCATGGGTTCCGAGGCCTTCAACAAGGGCCCCTTCGTCATCATCCGCGCCGTGAAATCCGGCGGTTTCCGTCGTCGCCGTTCTCGTTCTATCGCGGCCTATGTGGTGGTGGCGGTCCTGGCCCTGTCGGCCGGCGCGGCGGTCGCCGCCTTCGCTCTGGGCCCCCTGCTGGTCCAGGCCGACGCCGCCAGCGCCGCCACGCCAACGCCCCTCGCGTCTGGGTCTGTCGCGCCTGGATCGGTCACGCCGACACCCGCCGTGGTCGGCGTTCCCTCCCCGGCCGCCTAAGGTCTGCGGCCGATCAGGGGCCGACGAAACTCAACGCCTCGGCGAACAACTCGCCGCGGCTGCGCACGCCCAGCTTCTGATAGGCGTGCTTCAGGTGGGTGCGCAGGGTCTCGATCGAAATATCCAGCGCCTGGGCGACCCGTCCCGTCTCGGCGCCGGCCAGCAGCATTTCGATGATCCGGCCTTCCGACGGCGTCAGCAGGTGGTTCTCGATCAGGGCCTGAAAGCGGATCTCGCTTCGCGCCCGCTGCAAGGTCAGACCGATCAGGGCGTCGGGCGCGGCGCAGACCTCGCGCGCCCAGGCCACCCAATGGCGCCCGCCCTCGCCCGGCACCACGGCGCAGCCCGCCTCCTCGGACCGCGCCGCCGCGACCAGGCCGGCGATGATGGCGGACCGCGGCGTCAGGCGCCCGTCGCACATCTCGAACGCCTCGCCCTCATCGCGCAGTCGCCGCGCCGCCTCGTTCATCCACATCACGTCAAGATCGCGCGTCACAATCAGCCGGGCTCGGCGCTCGCTGTCGATCCAGTTGGCCAAAGCCCGGCCGCAGACGGCGTCTGGCCCGCCCTCGTCCGTCGCGGGAGGACGTCGCCGGTCACGCGACACGCGCCGATCAGTCGAAAACCAGAACGGTTCTCCCGGCACGCTGGTCGCCAGATCAATCTCAACAGAACTCTGCGCCACCCTGACACTCCAAGCTCTGGCCGCCCCCGTCCGACCTGTTGTTTCACCACCACGTCACAACGCCACAATGTCGACGGAATTGACCATACCCCAAAATATTCCCGCAAACACCCCACAGATTGGTGATATTCAAAAGTGAAATTCGATGCAAAATTCAGATCGAAGATCAGTAATAGACTACATTTTACATAATTAGTTTGATCAAATACTTTGATTTCTACCAATCAATCTATCGACAAAGTGAAATGGAGATTACTAACAAGTTGTTAACGTCGCAAATTGATGAACTGACACGTTTTTCCTGGGCAAGACGCCGCCGACAGCCCCGAGCCCCTCGGTGATTTTACAATCAGAGACGCCGGAAAGACTTCGGACGGGTCCAAGACCGCACCAACCGCCGCGAAATGACATCGCGCGCGAGGCCGCGTCGCGAGCCTGTCCCGCCGGACCCCAGGCGCGCCGATCGCCACCACCGCGCTTGCGGGGTCGACGCGTCAAAGGGCGGGCCGGGCGTGGGCGCTCCGCCTCCGCTCAAACATGGGCGCTTCGGCGCGACGACCTCACGCGGAACTGCACGCCCCCCAGCGTTCCGCACGACCGGAGTCGCCGCCGAAGCGTCAGGCCTGCCGCCTCGAGCGAGACCTGTCCGTATAATCGCGAGAGGGAATGGAGCGGCCGGCGGGAATCGAACCCGCGACATTCAGCTTGGGAAGCTGACGTTCTACCTCTGAACTACGGCCGCATTTTTTAACAACTTCAGCACCTTAACAACCATACGACGAAACACTTTCGCTTCAGTTTACAGGTCGGTTTACACTGACGTTCGCCAAGCGTTCTCTCTAGCCTGTCACGCGCTTCGGCTCAAGACGCTCGATTGCGTCGCGAGCAATACGGTCCGGATCGACATATCGTCGAATAATCTGATCGACGCGGGACCGCTCCCAACCGATGAAGGACGCGACTTCTTGCGGACTAAATCCGTCCAAGATGTAGCGCGTTGCGGCAGTCCCGCGCAGATCGTGCAATGCTTTTGATACCCCCGCCTCTTTCGCTCCGCGAATGAAGGCCTGCGTCAATGACGGCCCGCGCCAAGCCGTTCCGCGTTCAGTGGTCAGCACAAACGCTGATGGGACGCTGCCATCCGCGATTTGAGCATCGCGCTCGCGGCGCAGTTCTTCGATGACCGAAGCACCATCGCGCGCGAGTGGTGCAATCACGGAAGTCCGGCCTCGGCTTTTACCAGTGTCCAGCTCAATCCGGTTTGCGTGCACCTGGTCCCAGCGAAGAGCGACAAGGTCGCCCCGGCGCAATCCGGTCGCCGCAGCGAGTCGGATTGCATAGCGCGCACGGGGCGTCACTTGGGCGAGGACGGCCGCTAGTTCACCGAGTTCCTGAAGGACAGCGGTGACCGCTTCCAGAAAACCATCGTGTTCTGCGTGGACGAGGAACACGCAGCTCGCATGCGTCGGGCGCTGATCAACGAAAACCAGGACCTCGTCGCACAGAACTCCCGCTACGTGATGCGGATCACCGGTAGCGACCCCGACGGCCAGGCACAGCTTGGCAACTTCATCGACCCGGAGTCCCGGTATCCGGTTCTGGTCACGACCTCGCGGCTGCTTTCAACGGGGGTCGACGCACAAACCTGTCGCCTGATCGTGCTGGATCGCCCGGTCGGGTCCATGACCGAGTTCAAGCAGATCGTCGGTCGCGGCACGCGCGTCCACGAGGACACCCGGAAATACTACTTCACGCTGATGGATTTCCGGGGCGCGACTAGCCACTTCGCAGATCCGGACTTCGATGGCGAGCCGGTCCAGATCTACGAACCGCACGACTACGATCCGATCACCCCGCCGGACGACGCGATCATCAGCGAAGAGGGAGAGGACAGGGTTCCTCCGGTTCCTGGAGACGACGAGACGGTCGTCGACGCGCCGGACATCAGCATCTCTCCCGGTGTCAGCGAGAAGCAGAAAAAGGTCTATGTCGATGGCGTCGCGGTCGCCGTGGTCTCCGAGCGGATCGAATATCTGGACGCCAACGGCAAGCTGGTATCGGAGACGTCTATCGCGCCTACGTCGCCTACGTCTTCAAGGCGAAGGGCTACGCCATCCTTGAGAGCGTTCTGCCGGATAACGCCACCTACGTGTTTGACCAGAACTGGCAGGTTGTGTCGGGGCTCACCAAGACGCAGGTCTTGGACGGCAACTACCATATTGACCGGATCATTCACGACGGTGGTTGGCCGGTGAACATCGCGAAATACGTCTAGCATCATCCCGGCGGTCGCGGCTGGCTGCATCTAAACCGCTGCCTTCAGACGCCACGCCTCGAGTAACTCTTCGATGTCGGGGCGTTCGCGCCGTTCGATGGTCAGAAGGAGGGCTGCGCGGGCCAGCTGGAAGGCGGTGTGAAACTGTTCCGCCTCGGGCGGGGTGCCAGCATGAACGACCCCGCCCCTCGCCGCGTAGCACCGTTCAATCGATGTGAAGGCCCTGTCGCGACCTGGACCGGGGGCGTTGAGGTAGGCAGCGAGGGATCGACAGATCCGCTCCGTGATGCGCGTGTTCCCCGGACGGATCAGTGTTTCGATGGCCGCCCACGCGATGACGATCCCCGCGCCAGCGTTCTGCGTATGGATCGCACCGTCCAAGGTCTGAAATGAGCGATGGAACACAGGGTCTTTCATCAGCTCCGATGCGGCGAAGAGATTGCCGCGCAGCCATTCGAAGTCAGCTGCTGAAGACGGCCTGTCGGACGGGGCCGTTAGAAGCTGCTGAAGCTGGACTTCCACGGGGAAAATGTTGGCCCGATCAGTATCGTCCGGGATGCGCTGGAACGGGCGATCCGAAAGCACCGGCATTTTGACCGGGAGCGCCAGCTTCAGCCTAAGCAAGGCTACGACGAACCAAAGGGTGTTGATGCGGTCAAACCCCAACGTCGGTTCGCCTTCCAGCTCTAGTTCCGCCAGCATCACCAGAGACTTCTCTCCCACGGCGGCCCACGGGCCAGGGTTCGGCGCAGATGGTTTAGGAGGCGGGGCGAACGCGAGAATGTATGGAGCGGTGAGCTTGGCGTAGGTGCGCCGGAGGATCAGTCCATGGCCGAGCGGAAAGTTATCTGAAGGGACAGGGACGCCGCTGATCCCGCCAAACAACCGATCCGTTTCCATGTCGAAGGGGTCGCGTGGAGGCGGTCGGTAGTCGCCTTCGATCATCGCTTCTAGGCGGTCCATTTCCTCATGCAGGGTCTTGGTCATCGGGAGACGATGACAGCCTACGGCTGCGCCGCAAGGGAGGGGCCAGAGACGTCCCTAGGGGAGGTGGTGCCAGAACGGTGCCGCTCAGTTTACACAGCAATCGGAACGCTCAGCGCTGACTTGGTCGAACCACTCGTCAGTTTACAGCTAGTTATTTGATTTGTTGAGGAAAACTTCAGCTTGGGAAGCTGACGTTCTACCTCTGAACTACGACCGCGCTGGGGGCGGACCATAGAGGGCGGGGCCGAAAAGGAAAGGCCCGGCGCGGGGCCGGGCCTATGGAAAATCGGCTGGACCCCGCGGCTCAGTCGCGGATGCGTTCGATCGAGACGCCGCGCTGTTCCAACTGCGCCTGAAGACTGTCAGAGCCCGCCAAATGGCCCGCGCCGACCGAGACGAAGGCCGTGCCCGAACCGGCCAGCAGGGTCTGGATCTGATCGGCCCACTTCGTGTTCCGCTGTGTCAGCATGACGGCGTACAGCTCGGGTGATTCCACCTTCATCTCCTGACCGATCAGGGCGTCCAGTCCTTCGACATCCCCGGTGGACCAGGCGGTGACCATCTGGCCCAGGACAGCTTCGGCGGTGTCGAACTCCTTGAGGCCCGAGCGCAGCATGGCCAGTTGAGCGTCTTCCGACATGTCGGCGATGAAGCCGATCTGCTGGGGCGCGGTCTCGAAGCCCTTGATCGGCTTGCCGGTGGCGGCGGCGCGGGCGTGCAGGATCTGGTCCCCGCCATTGGCCGCGACATAGCCGGCCTTCTGGATCGAGGCGAGCGCCAGCTGGAGGCTGGCCAGCCAGGGGCGCAGCGGGTCCAGTTGCGCCGCGGTCGCCCCAACCGTGCGAGCCGCGGCGTCGAGGTCAGCCATTTCCTCGGCGGTCAGCAGGCTGGACAAGGGACGGTCGGGCGACACGCCCTTGGCCTGAATCACAGGCATGACGCCGGTCTGATCGGCCAGGTCCGCGATCTCGAACCAGTATTCGTCGGCGCTGGCGAAGGCCTGATCGACGCGGGCCGTACCCCAGGGGGTTTCGGGCTTCAGCACATGGACCGTGCCGAACAGATAGACGGTCGAATCCGCGTCGCGCACCACCCACAGACCCGGCCCCGATCCCACGGGCGCCGCAGCGACGGCGACCGGCCCCGACACCGCCGGCTCCTGAGCCATGACCGAGGGGGCCAGCAGCAGAGCCGACAGGGCGGCGCCGACGGCCAGGGTCGATCGAACGCAGGCGGTCAGTCGGGCGATAGGCATCAAAGGCGTCCTTTCATGTGACTGAGGGTCAATCGGTCCGGCGCGCGCCGGACCTATTCCTCGTCCGAGAAGATGGATTCGATCGGCAGTTGGAACAGGCGCGCGATCTTGAAGGCCAGCGGCAGGGAGGGGTCGTAGCGACCGGTCTCCAGCGCATTGACGGTCTGGCGTGAGACGCCGAGCTCGGTCGCCAGGTGCGCCTGGCTCCAGTCGCGCTCGGCGCGCAGGACCTTGAGACGGTTGTTCATGCCGCTCTCCTCAGCGCCGGCCCAGCCACCACCAGGCCCAGGCGACGCCGTATCCGATCAGCATCAGCGTCAACATGGCGAAGGCGCCGGTGGCGGCATAGGCGGCGGGATCGGTGCGTTCGGCGTACCAGGCGGGAATCTTGAGGGCCGCAGCCTGAGGCATGGCGGCCAGAATGACGAACATGCCGCCGACGGCCATGCCGCTTGAGCCGCCCCAGAACCAGGACCACTTGTGAGCCTCCCGAGCCGCCTCATCGATGGAGCTCATCCACTTCAGGCTGATCCACATGGCGATCAACATGGAGACGGCGGCGAAGGCGACGACTACGGCCAGGGCTACAGGGCTGGCCAGCAGATCGTTGTCGCTATCGCTCAAGTAGCCGATGACGCCGCCCGTAACGAAGGTAGCCGCCAGAAACAGCCCCAGGGCGATCGCCGACTGAATGTAGAGTTTACGCTTGCCGGCCACGACGCCTCTCCCCGATTGACAAGGGTGTTTTACACCGTCGCTCTGCGCCGTCAAGCAAGGTTGTCAGAGCCGCCTACTACTCCGCCGGGGCGTTCAGCAGTTCCGGGCGGCTGAGAGTGCGCGGCGACTGCTCGACGGGCGGCAGTTCGGGCAGGTCCTTGCCTTCGTGATCGACCTTGAGGTCCTCGAAGCGACGCGCCGAAACCATGACCTGGCTCTCCAGCGAACCGACAAACTGGTTGTAGCGCCCGACCGCCGCGTCCAGCGCCTTGCCGACCGAGGCGGCGTGGCCGCCCATGACCGACAGGCGCTTGTAGAGCTCCTTGCCCAGCTTGGCGACGTCCTCGGCGTTCTTGGCCTGCTCCTCGGCGCGCCAACCATAGGCGACCGCCTTGCACAGGGCGAACAGGGTGGTCGGGGTGACGATGACGACGCGCGAGGCCATGGCGTCGGTCATCAGGTTGGGCTCGTGATCCAGGGCAGCGGCCAGGAAGGCGTCGCCCGGCACGAACATGGCGACGAAGTCGGGGCTGGGCTTGAACTGATCCTGATAGGCCTTGGACGACAGCTGGCGCACGTGGGTCTTCATGCTGGCGGCGGTGCGCAGGGACATGGCCTGGGCCTGGGCGTCGTCGTCGCCGTCGGCCTCGTCGGCGAAGGCCAGCGACACCTTGGCGTCGATGACAAACATGCCGCCGCCCGGCAGTTTGACGATGAAGTCGGGACGCTGCTGACGGCCCTCGTCATTGGCCGAGGAGTTCTGCTCCTCGAAGTCGAAGCGGCCCGCCATGCCGGCGGCTTCCAGCACGTTACGGCAGGTCTGCTCGCCCCAACGGCCGCGACGGCCGGTATTGCCCTTCAGGGCTTCGGTCAGGCGGCGGGCCTCGTCGCGAGTGGCGGTCGAGGCGGTCATCAGGGCGGCTAGTTGCTCCTTCAGCCCGCCGGTGTCCTCGGCGCGGGTCTTTTCCAGCGCGGCCACGTGCTCCTGGAACTTGGCGAGGGTTTCCGAGACCGGCTTGAGCTGGGCCTCCATCCGCTCGCGGGCGACGCGGTCCTGGGCCTGGAAGGTCTCGGTGGCGCGGGCCACCAGCTTGGTCGCCACGGCCTCGGCCGACTGCGAGGCCTGGGCCTTGAGGAACTCGGCCATGGAATCGCGGCTCTCCTCCATCAGATCCAGCCGGGCGTCGGCGGCGTCGAGCGCCCCCTTGGCCTTCTGCCAGCCCATGAAGGCCCAGAAGAAACCGGCGACGGCGGCCACGGCGACGACCAGAAGGATGAGTTCGAGCGTGTTCATGCTCCGTTCCTAGCCGGAGTCGGGGGCCGTTGAAAGCGGAGCCGCGTCAGCTACGGACGTAGGGAGATCAGGCGGGCCGTCTCGCCCGCAGGGCCTGGACGATGGTGCCGTCGTCCAGCCAGTCCAGTTCGCCGCCGACAGGGACGCCGCGCGCCAGCGAGGTGACCTCGACCCCCGCCGCCGACAGGCGCTCGGCCAGGTAATGGGCCGTGGTCTGGCCGTCGACGGTGGCGGGCAGGGCCAGGACGACCTCCCGAGCCTCGCCGCCTTTCGCGCGGCCAATCAGTTCAGCGATGCGCAGCTGTTCAGGCCCGACGCCGTCCAGCGCGGACAGCAGTCCGCCCAGGACGTGATACTTGCCGCGAAAGGCGCCGGACCGCTCCATGGCCCACAGGGCGCCGGCCTCTTCGACCACGCAGATCAGGGCGTTGTCGCGGCTCTGGTCCGAGCAGATGGAGCAGGGATTACGCGTGTCGGGCGAACCGCAGACCGAGCAGTTGACGACCTTGGCCGCCGTCTCGGCCAGCGACGCCGCCAGCGGAACCAGCAACTGCTCGCGCCGCTTCAGCAGGGCCAGAGCCGCGCGCCGGGCCGAGCGTGGGCCCATGCCCGGCAGCTTGGCCAGCAGGCTGATCAGTCGCTCGATTTCCGGTCCGGCGGAGGCGGCCATCAGAAGAGTTTCGGCATCCCCGGAATGTTCATCCCGGCCATGGGGCCGGCGGCCTCGCGCATCAGGGCGTTGTTGACCTCGTCCAGCTTGCGCTTGGCGTCGGCGTGAGCGGCGACGATCAGGTCGGCCAGGATTTCACCCTCGCCAGGCGCCATCAGGCTGTCGTCGATCTTGACCGCAGTGATCTCTCCGGGGCCTTTCAGGGCGATAGAGACAAGGCCGCCGCCCGAGGTGCCCTCGGCGGTGGTTTCGGCCATTTTCGCCTGGGCGTCCTGCAGCTTTTGCTGCATGGCCTGGGCCTGTTGCATCAGGGCGTTGAGGTCTTTCATTCCCCCTAGATAGGGTGATCCGCATCGCGGCTCCAGACCCTCTTGCAGAACAGCGATTCACATCAGCAACAGATTTTGTAGCAATCCCCTTGACGGCGCCCCGGCGCAGGCCATATTAGCCACAACTGAAGTTACTAATCCTGTTCAGGAGCTTTTCCCATGGCCTTCGACGCCCTTTCCGCCCGCGACGTTCCGGTTTCCGATTCGGTCCTGGCCCAGTTGTTCACCGAGGCGCGCACGCGCAACGGCTGGAGCGACCGGCCCGTGTCCGAAGACATCATCCGCCAGCTCTACGACCTGACCAAGTTCGGCCCGACGGCGGTCAACATGACCCCCGCCCGCTTCGTCTTCGTCACCTCGCCGGAGGCCAAGGCCCGCCTGTCGACGCACATGGCCGAGGGCAACCGCGCCAAGACCCTGGCCGCGCCGGTCAACCTGATCATCGCCCAGGACATCGATTTCCACGACACTCTGCCGCGTCTCTTCCCGCACGCGCCGGGCGCTCGCGACTGGTTCCTGGACGAGACCGGTCGTCGCGAAGCCGCCTTCCGCAACGCCTCGCTGCAGGGCGGCTACCTGACGATCGCCGCGCGCGCCCTGGGTCTGGACGTGGGTCCGATGTCGGGCTTTGACGCCGCTGGCGTGAAGGCCGAGTTCTTCCCCGACAGCAATGTCGAGCCGAACTTCATCATGAACCTCGGCTACGGCACGGACGAGAACCTGTTCCCGCGCTCGCCCCGCCTCGACTTCGAGGAAGCCGCGCAGATTCTGTAAGCGCGAAAGCGGCGAGGACGATCAGTCGTCCTCGCCCACCTCGTCATCCTCAGGGATGGCGGGCATTTCGACCGCCGGGGCCAGGGTCTTGATCTCCTTGATCTCGGCGCCGGGGAAGGCCTGCATGATGGACACGACAAAGGGGTCCGCCTCGACCGCCGCACGGCGGGCGGAGCGGGCCTTTTTCTCGATCTCGATCAGGGTCTCGCCGCCGCCTTGGCCGTTGGCGGCGATCAGCCAGGTGCGGCCGGTCCATTCCTTGAGCCGCGAGGCCAGGCGCCGCGCCAGATCGACGGGCGAGCCCGCCGCCGGCTCATAGACGATGGCGCCCGGCTTGAACGACACCGGCTTCACATAGCGCTCGACGTCCATCTGCAGCGTGATTTCACGCTTGTCGCCGATCAGGGCGACGACGGCCTCGAAGGTTTGGGGATCGGGGAAGGCCGGCTGGGCCATGGGCCGGGCCGCCAGCATGGCCGAGGCGCCGCCGCCTCCGCCGCCGCCCCCACCACGAGGTCCACCCGCGCCGCCGCCCGGCAGACTTCCGCCCGACTGGATGGCCTTCAGCGCCTCTTCCGGTCCCGGCAGGTCGGCGGCGTATGCCAGACGGACGATGGCCATTTCCACCGCGTCCGCCGGGTTCGGCGCGCGCCGCACCTCGTCCAGGGCCTTGAGCAGCATCTGCCAGGTGCGTGACAGGGTCCCAGCCGAGATGGCCGCACCCAGGGCCGTCAGCTTCTGCGCCTGATCATTGGGCAGGCGGGTGGCGTTGGGGCCCAGCATCTTGGCGACCGAGGCCGCGTGGCAATGTTCCAGCAGGTCGTTGGTCACCTGCACCGGATCGGCGCCGAAGCCGTAGAGGGTGCGGAAGTTTTCCAGCGCCTCGGCGGTGCGGCCGGCCATGATGGATTCGAACAGGGCGATGGTCTGGGTGCGGTCGGCCAGACCCAGCATGTCGCGCACGGTGGCGGTCTGCACCGTCGCGCCGCTCTCGGCCTGAACCAGGGCCTGATCCAGCAAGCTAAGGCCGTCGCGCACCGAGCCCTCGGCCGCGCGCGAGATCAGCGCCAGAGCCTCCTGCTCGATCTTCATGCCTTCGCGATCGGCGATGCGGCCCAGATGGCCGACCAGGACCTCGGGCTCGACGCGGCGCAGGTCGAAGCGCTGGCATCGCGACAGGATCGTCACCGGGACCTTGCGGATCTCGGTCGTGGCGAAGATGAACTTGGCGTGGGGCGGCGGCTCCTCCAGCGTCTTCAGCAGGGCGTTGAACGCCTGCGTCGACAGCATGTGGACCTCGTCGAGAACATAGACCTTGTAGCGGGCCTCGACCGGGGCGTAGCGGACGCTTTCCAGGATGTCGCGGATGTCGTTGACGCCGGTGTGCGAGGCGGCATCCATCTCCATGACGTCCATGTGCTGGCCGGCCATGATGGAGGCGTCGTGCCGGCCGTGGGCCGACAGGCTCAGCGACGGCTTATCGATGGTCTCCGTCTCGTTGTTCAGGGCGCGGGCCAGGAGGCGGGCGGTCGTCGTCTTGCCGACGCCCCGCACCCCGGTCAGCATGAAGGCGTGGGCGATCCGGCCCGTGGCGAAGGCGTTGGTCAGGGTCCGAACCATGGCCTCCTGACCGATCAGGTCCTCGAAGGTGCGCGGGCGGTATTTGCGCGCCAGAACCTTGTAGGCGCCGTCGTCGGCGGGTTCGTCGGCGAAGGGTTCGGCCTTGGCGGGCGCTGTCGTCGCAGCGGGCGCGGCCGGCGCCGCTACCGGCTCGGGCGCAGCGGCCGGCGCGCCGAACATGTCGTCGGTGTTCTCGTCCCGCTCGGGAACGTCCTCCTCCCAGGGAGGGCCATCAAGATCAGGATCGACGTCGCTCATGATCCTGTCTTAGCGCGCGCAAGCCGTCAGCGCATCCTCCGCTTGGCCGATATGCACCGTCATTCTCGGGGCCGACGCAAGGCGGTGGAACCCGGGAACCCAGACGGCGGCTCTGAACGGATCATTCGCCCGCGCCAATGCCGCTGCCTGGGTCCCCGGGTCGCCCTGCGGGCGCCCGAGGATGACGGCAAAGGGGGAGCCTTAGAGATCGGTGGGCAGACGGCCGCCGTTGTCCTTGATCTTCTGAATCACCTGGGCGTGCAGCCAGATATTCATCGAGGCGCTGTCGGACTTATCGCCGGTGTAGCCCAGTTCGTCGGCCAGTTCCTTGCGCTCGGCCAGCGAGGATTCCAGCCCGACCAGCTTCATCAGGTCGACGATGGAGGTGCGCCAGTTCAGCTTCTGCGGCCGCTGGTCGTTCATGAAGTCGAGGATGCCGGCGACATCGACTTCGGGCGCGGGAGCCGCTGCGGCCGGCGCTGCGGGCGCGACAGGCGCGACCGGGGCTGCAGTCGGCGCGGGCGCCGCCGGTGCGGCGGGGGCCGCCTCTTCCTTCTTCTTCTTGAAGATGCCGCCGAGGATGGACCCGAGAATGCTCATTCGCCTGCTCCTGAAAGGTGAAGCCCTTTCAGCGAGCCAGAGCGATTCCGGTTCCGTGAAGCTTGCGAGACGCCGGGAGCCCCTGCCAAAAAACAGAGTCCAATTCGTCTAATCTGTCTGAAATCGCGCGCTCAAGCCGCAAGCATAGCGCCGAACGGCGCTCAAGCAGCGCGCCATCGCATGGCGAGCGGTAGCGCCACAAAGAAGAAGTAGAGACCGCGACCCGAAGGTGAATTCGTTGTGGCTGCTGCCTTCCGGCCCTGACCAAGTTGGCGAAGCCTTCGCCCGCGATCTCCGAGGAGGGATATGACGGTTGGCGACGCGGGAATCAAGACCCCTCCCCCATCGACAGCGTCAGGGGTATGAAGCGCCATGCCCCATACCAACGTCTTCTCCGGCAATCCGCTCGACCGCTCGGGCGACCTTCGCAACGACGCCGCCTGGCTGGGCGAGCAGGAGGCCAACCCCGAGGCCCTGGCCATGGTGCTGTGGGAGGGGCGGCCTCTGGTCGAGGATCATGAGGGCGGCCAGCGTCTGGTCTGGCTGGCGCTGAGCCACGGCCGCGACCTGGTCCCGGACCGCGACGTCTTCCTGGGTCTATGGAAGGGCGCGCCGGTGTTTGCGGTGGAGTTCGAAAGCTCCATCGACCCGACCACCGGCCCCGCCGGGGGCCTGGGCCAGTTCCTCGAGATGCGCGCGGCCGCCGCCGCCCTGTCCGAAGCCGACGTCGCCATCGCGGGGACGGCCAAGAGCCTGTTCGACTGGCGCCGGCGTCATGGATTCTGCGCCGCCTGCGGCAAGGCCACGGATCAGGCCTCGGGCGGCTGGCGGCGCATCTGCCCGGCCTGCGGGGTCGAACATTTCCCGCGCGTCGATCCGGTCGTCATCATGCTGCCGGTCTACAAGGGCGGCCCAGAAAACAAGGATGAACCGCGCTGCCTGCTGGGCCGTCAGGCGGTCTGGCCCGAGGGCCGGATGTCGGCCCTGGCCGGCTTCATGGAGCCCGGCGAATCGATCGAGGAGGCCTGCGCCCGCGAGGTGATGGAGGAGGCGGGACTGACAGTGTCGGGCGTTGTCTATCACTCCAGCCAGCCCTGGCCCTTCCCGGCCCAGCTGATGATCGGCCTGGTCGCCGAGGTCACGGACGACAACGCCGCGCCGGATCAGACCGAGCTGGAAGCCGTGGCCTGGCTGACGCGCGCCGAGGCGCGGGCGGTGCTGGCGGGCACGCATGGGACGATCCACGCCCCGCCGCCGTTTGCGATCGCGCGGCGGTTGCTGGAAAGCTGGGCGAACGAGGCGGCGTAACGCCTCCCCCTCCCCTTCATGGGGAGGGTGGTCGAAGCGAAGCTGAGACCGGGTGGGGAGGGAGCGGTGATAAAGGGGCGCTGCGGAGAACTTGCCTGGCCGCCCCCACCCGACTTCGGCCTGAAGGCCTCAGCCACCCTCCCCATGAAGGGGAGGGAGAGGCGTCGCGCTAGGCCAGCTTTCTGGCCGCTTCCAGATCGGCCGGGTTGTCGACCGACAGCGGGGCTTCGGCGATGACCGATGCCCAGATCTGCAGGCCCATCTCCAGGGCGCGCAACTGCTCCAGCTTTTCGCGCTTCTCCAGCGGCGACGGCGGGGCGGCGCAGAAGCGCATCAGGGCGTCGCGGCGATAGCCGTAGATGCCGACGTGGCGCCAGATCGGGCCGTCGCCATAAAGCGTCGAGCGGGTGAAGTAGAGGGCGCGGCCGCTGGTTTCGCCTTCCGGCAGGGCCAGGACGGCTTTCACCACGTCGGGATTGGCGCGGTCCGAGACGTCGGCCTCGGCGGCGACCAGGGTGGCGATGTCGCAGCCTGATTCGCGGGCCAGCAGGTCGGCGCAGGCGCGGGCCAGATCGGGCGAGGCGAAGGGCATGTCGCCCTGAATATTGATGACGAGGTCGTGGGCGCCGTCAGGATCGACCGCCTCGACCGCCGCACGGATGCGATCTGAACCGCTGGGCAGATCAGGATCGGTCAGGACCGCCTGGCCGCCCGCCGCCTCCACAGCCTCGACAATCTCGGGATCGCCCGCCGCCACGGCGACGCGGAAACCGGACCGGGCCGCCTGTTCCCAGGCGCGCACGATCATCGGCTTGCCGCCGATGTCGGCCAGCGGCTTGTCAGGCAAACGGGTCGCCGCCATGCGAGCGGGTATCATTATCAGCGGATTCATCGACTTGACGACGTCCTGAGGCGCCCGGAAGCGGCCGGGCCGGTTGCGAAGGTCGCGCTAGCGTGTCAGAGACGCCGACGCAAGAATATGCCTGAGGCCGCTTCGCGGTTGGGGGGCTCATTAGAGACGGGAAGCGACGACGCGCATGAGCGGCGATCTGAAGTGGAACAAGATTATGGGCGCGTGCCTGGGCACCGCCTTTGTCATCCTGGTGGTCCAGCAGGTGTCTGGCATGGTCTACCACACCAAGCAGCCTGAAAAGATGGGCTACTTTGTGGACGCGCCGGAAGAATCCGCCGGCGGCGAAGCCGCCCCTCTGCCGATCGACTGGGGCACGGTCCTTCCAGCCGCCGACCTGGCCGCCGGTGAAGCCGCCTTTGCGCGCTGCCAGGCCTGCCATACCGCCAACACCGGCGGCGCGGACGGTATCGGCCCCAACCTGTTCGGCGTCATCGGCGGTCCCGCCATGCACCGCGCCGGCTTTGCCTATTCGGACGCCATGGCCAAGCACAAGGCCGAGGCGCCGACCTGGGGCTATGACGAGATCGACCACTTCCTGACCGCGCCGGGCCGCTACATCCCCGGCACCAAGATGTCCTTCGCCGGCATCCGCGACGAGAAGACCCGCATCAACCTGATCGCCTGGCTGCGTTCGAACGGCTCCGGCGGCTTCGCCATCCCGGCGCCCGATCCGGCCCGTCAACCGGGCGCCGCTGCTGCGGCTCCGGCGGCTGATGCGGCTGCTGCACCGGCAGAAGACGCTGCGGCGGCTCCGGCGGCTGAAGGCGCGGCTCCGGCTGCGGCGCCTGCGGCAGCCCCCGCCGCCTAAGGGCGACGGACAGTCGAACGATTGGAAAAGGCGGCCTTCGGGTCGCCTTTTCTGCGTTTGGGGGTCAGGCCGCCTGATATGCCGTCACCCCGGAAGCCCGCAGGGCTATCCAGGGCCCAGACGTCAGCGTCCGAACAGGCTTTTGCTGATGGGAGTTCCGCCGCCTGGGTCCCGGATCTGCGGCTCGCAAGCGAGCCTTGTCCGGGATGACGACAGGGTTTTCAGAGGCGCCGGAAGACCGCCGAGGCGAAGCCTTCGCCGGTCAGGCGGGCCTCGACCTCGGCCAGAGGCTCGATGACCACGCCGCCGCGTGCGCCGGTCGAGTGGATGACCTGATCGGCGTCGACCATGATGGCCGAGTGGCCGGTCCAGTCGTCGCCCGCCGGGGCCATCCAGACGACCAGATCGCCGCGCTGGGCGGCGTCTCGGACGATAGGGCGGCCCAGATCGGCCTGGGCGTCAGAACGACGCGGACCGGGCAGACCGCAGGCCAGCAGGGCCTGCTGCACCAGACCCGAACAGTCGGTCTCGAACGAGGAACGGGCGCCCAGGGCATGGGGGCGGCCCAGCAGGCGTTCGGCCACAGCCACCGGCTCGCGTTCGAAATCTCCGACGGGTTGCAGATCTTCAGCACTGACGCCCTCGGCCGTCTCGCCCACCAGGGCGTTCAGCGGCAAGGCGGCGGAAATCGAAGAGACGCGGCGGCTGGCCAGGGGCGCGCCGGGCGACAGGACGTCCAGCGCGATCCAGCCGACGATCCCGTCGCGGCGCGCGCGGCCCCAGCCTCGGTCGCTCTGGCGGTGCAGAATGTCGAAGGCCTCGCCGTGCAGCAGTTGGTCGATGCGCTGGCCAGCGTCAGAGACAATGTCCGCGACCGGGACCCGGCAATGCATGGGTTCAAGCCGCCCATAGGCCTCGGCCCCCATCAGACCTTCCAGCGCCTGTTCGGCCAGCACGATCCGATCTCCGTCCCTAAGGATCAGAGGCGGGCCGGGCGGGATCAGGTCGAGGGCGTCGGACAATACGAGGACTCGGCGGTTCACGCGGGTAAGTCGTCGTTTGTAAACGCCGAAGCCAAATCGGGCGTTAACAGCCTTGGCTATTTCGCGAATCGGTCGCGCAGATAGCGATAGCAGGCGCGCAGGGCCTGAGCTTCACCACCCTCGGGATGACCCGGACGAGCGCGCGGGTTCCAGGCGAAGATGTCCATGTGGGCCCATGCCCCCGTCGTCGGCGCGAACTTCTGCAGGAACAGGGCCGCCGTCACCGAACCGGCCTGGGCCCAGACGGCGGAATCATTCCTGACGTCGGCGATCTCGCTGTCCAGCGAGGCGCGATAGCCGGCCCAAAGCGGCATCCGCCACAGAGGATCGCCCACCGCCCGCCCGGCGCTGAGAATGCCCTCGGCCAGAGCCTCGTCGTCGGTATAGAGGGGCGGCAGTTCGGGGCCGAGCGCCATGCGCGCCGCGCCGGTCAGGGTCGCGAAGTCCAAAGTCAGGTCGGGCTTGTGCTCGCTGGCCCGCGTCAGGACGTCGGCCAGGATCAGGCGGCCCTCGGCGTCGGTATTGCCGATCTCGATGGTCAGGCCCATGCGGCTCGACAGGATGTCGCCGGGACGGAAGGCGTCGGCGGAGACCGCGTTCTCGACGGCGGCGACCAGCACCACCAGCCGCACCGGCAGATCGGCCTGCATGATCAAACGACCGAGCGCCAGCGCATGGGCCGAGCCGCCCATGTCCTTCTTCATGTTGCGCATCCCGGCGGCGGGCTTGAGGTCCAGACCGCCGGCGTCGAACACCACCCCCTTGCCGACCAGGGCCACCAGCGGCAGGTCGGTCTGGTCCAGCTTCCAGCCGATCTCCAGCACGCGCGGGGCGCGGTGCGGGGCAGCGGCGCGGCCGACGGCGTGGACGGCCGGATAATTCTCTTCCAGCAAGGCGTCGCCGGAGACGACGGTCAGGGTCGCGCCCGCCGACTCGGCGATCTCGCGGGCGATGGTCTCGATCTGCAGCGGCCCCATGTCGGCGGCGGGGGTGTCCACCATCTCGCGCGCCAGGGCCGCGGCGGCGGCGATGTTCAGGGCCTCGGCGAGGTCGAGGTCCGCTGGCGCGACCAGACGCGCACGGCCGCGCTCGGGCCGGGCCTTATAGCGGTCGAACAGATAGCCGCCGAGGGCGAAGGCCAGAGCCGCCTGTTGAGCCGCCTCGCCCTCAACGCCATCGAGCCGCCAGTCGCCGGCGGGCAGACGCGTCGGCAGCGACCGCGCGCTCATCGGCTCGAAGGTCTCGCCGGCGCCGAACAGGGCCTCAAGCGCCGCGCCGTCGTCGCCGGGGACGATCAGCAGTTGGCCCGCCTTGCCGATGAAGCCGTTGGCCTCGGCCCAGACCGCCGCCTTGCTGGTCAGGGTCTGCCCCTGCGCGACCACGCGCACCGGGCGCGCCGTCTCGGCGGCGGCGATCAGCAGGTCGGAGTGAACCACGGACATGGGGCGAGCCTTTCCGGCCCTTAAAGGCCGATTAACCAAACCTTGACCCGGAGGCGCGACGCTGGGGCCGCAGGAAACCGTCCGGACCCTCTCCATGTCGCGCACCGCCGCCGCCGCCGCAACCATGACGCTGGCTCTTATGGGTCTGACGGGCGCTGTTCAGGCGCAGACCGCCGCCCCGACGGCGACTTCCGCCCCCGCACGCCAGCCCGCCGACGCCGCCACCCGCGCCAGCTATGACCGCGCCGACGCCCTCAGCCGTTCGGTCTTCTGGTCGCAGGAACAGCAGATCAACCCGATGGACCCGATCGCCGGGGTCAAGACGGCCCAGGCCCTGCGCGAACTGGGCCAGTTCGATCAGGCGGCGGAGACGGCCCAGGGCGTGCTGACGCTTCAGCCCGCCAACGTCGAGGCCATGCTGGAGGTCGGCCGCGCCCACATCGCGCGCGGTCAGGCCTTCTACGGCATTGCCGCGCTGGAGCAGGCCCGCGCCGCGGCCCCCCGTGACTGGCGCTCGCTCTCGTTGCTCGGCGTGGCCTATCAGCAGGTGCGCCGCCCCGACGACGCCAAGGCGGCCTGGACCGAGGCCCTGCGCCTGTCGCCCGATAACCCCGACGTCCTGACCAACGCCGCCATCGCCCGCATGGGTGAAGGCGATGCGCCTTCGGCCGAAATCCTGCTGCGCCGCGCCGCCGCCCAGCCGGGCGCCAGCCTGAAGGTGCGCCAGAACCTGGCCCTGTCCCTAGGCCTACAGGGCAAGACCGCCGAGGCCGAGGCCATCCTGCGCCGCGACCTGCCGCCCGAAGCCGCCGACGCCAACCTGCGCTGGTTGGCCGAACGCACGGCGGCGGCGCAAGCCGTGGCCGCCGTCCCGGTCGCCGAAGCGGGCACGGCCCGAACCTGGTCCTCGGTTCAGGGCGGCTAAGAAAGCAGGCGCCTCCCCTCTCCCTCCCACTTGAGGGAGGGAGAGGGGACGGCTTCACCTTCCACACGAGAGCGCCTATCTTCATCCCATGATCGACGATCTCTACAGCGCGCGCATTCTGTCGCTGGCGGCCAACCTGCCGCACAGCGGGCGGCTGGCTGCGCCTGAGGGGACCGCCGAGCGTGTGGCCAAGCTGTGCGGGTCGAAAGCCATCGTGGACGTGGCGCTGGACGATCAGGGCCGCATCAGCGACTTCGCCCAGACGGTGAAGGCCTGCGCCCTGGGTCAGGCGGCGGCGGGCGTGGTGGGCGAAAGCATCCTCGGCGCCACCGCCCAAGAGATCGTCGAGGCGCGCGACGCCATGCTGGCCATGCTGAAATCCGGCGGCGACGGTCCCGAGGGGCGCTTCGAGGGCCTGCGGGTGCTGAAGCAGGTGGCGGACTATCCGGCCCGGCACGCCTCGACCATGGTGGCGCTGGAAGCCACGCTCGACGCCGTCAATCAGGCCCAAGAACGGGCATTGGAAAAGCACCACAGCGATACGCGAACTCGCCTCGCCGGCGCGGCCTGAAGGGCGCATCCGGTTGATCCCCCTGCGATGAAGAGGGATAAGCGGCGCGAACCCGAAACAGAGCCCCCGGCGAAGGGACAGATGTCTCTCTACGAACGCAGCGTCCGCGCGGCCCATCGGGGCTATAAGGTGACGCTGTCCCCCTTCTTCGGCCAGTCGTGCCGGTTTCTGCCGACCTGTTCGGACTATGGGCGTGACGCCCTGCTCCAGCACGGTCCGGTTCGGGGGGGATGGCTCACTGTGCGCCGTCTCTGTAAATGCCATCCCTTCGGCGGTTCGGGCTATGATCCCGTGCCGCCCGCCAAGATCGAAAAAGAACGACCGTCATGATCGAACTGAAATTCCCCGACGGCGCCGTGCGTCAGTATCCGGCCGGCTCGACGGGCCGCGACGTGGCCGCCGCCATCTCGCCCTCGCTGGCCAAGAAGGCGGCCCTGGTCGTCTGGAACGGCGAGCAGCGCGACCTGGACCGCGTCATCGACGG